>PPYF01524897.1_pt1 | contig 68092 bp, 52 predicted proteins | sample 1559871 | NCBI WGS metagenome assembly PPYF01 (sample SAMN08240021, study PRJNA423297) | Human gut metagenome, whole genome shotgun sequencing project. | reverse complement strand
ATTTATCGAGTTGTTTTAAGCTATGAAGAATAATGCAAACAATTGAAAAATAACCGCTTATATTGTCTGTTTTATAGACTTGGACAAGGTAACGATTAGGTAACGTAACTCATGCTCAAATGTGCTTTTTGTAGCGTCGTTTTTCAAATGGAAGTGAAAAACAATCCCATTAATTCGCTGAATTCAAGCGGTGTGTCGCCATTATGCAACTATTTCTAAAAATCTCCGACTTTTTTTAAAAAGATCAAGAGGTTTTTAAAAAACGCCCTTGTCTTTTTTTAAAAGGCGGTTATCTTTTTTAAAAACGTCTTGATCTTTTTTACCGTTACCGGAACTTTGTAAACCGTCATTCTATGGAAATCCCCCCTTATGCACACTTCTTGCGAGAAAAAAGCCTGAAAACACCCTACTCCCTATCAAGCCTGAAATAGCCCACAATATATGTATATAACTGAGGACAAACATGTTACACGAAAACATATTTTAGAACGCTATGAGAGCATGAGAGCATAAGTGAGAACAAATATTTTTACTATATGCATATAAGTTGTTTATAATTAGTCTGTTATACAGGCAGTGAGGGCATGAGGGCATAAACATCCGAACTTCCTCAAGAGAAAAACTGATACGTCAAGAACATTTCCGGAAGCTGTCAGAGAACAAAACAGTCCTTTAAGAACCAAAGTCCTTCCCCACGATTTTGCAGATAAACCTCAAACAGACCGAAAAAACCGCTTGTTAAAAACTTGTTTTTCAATTGAAAGGACAGAGAAGCACTCTTTACAAGGCAAAGTCATTTAAAAAAAGAAATAAAACATTGCCCGCAAATCAAGTCTTGCTAGCTTGTTCAAGAACTTTCTATTTATCACAAACTTCAAACTTTATTAAATCATTAAACCATTTCTACCCGTATTTGTCATCTAGGAAACAATAAATAGATTAGATTATGGAAAAAATTATTGAGAGAAATGTCCCTATTGCAGAAGAGAATGTAACATTATCAGGACAACCGGCAACAAATATGTTCGAAGACTGGAGTGAGAACATAACTGAAACAGATCTTTTGCATGAAGAAAAAGATAAAGGATTCTCCCCTAAAAAGAATCCCAAAAAACTAATGAAAGAAATGGATCAGATAGTACAGGATGACATTAAAAACATTCATTAATAACTATTCATCCAATCCCCTTTACTATTTTACATTTGTCCTAGGCTAGTGTACAAAAATCACTTGGCGAAAAGAGTATAAGGACAACTGAATACAAATAAATTGGAAACAGCTGCCATAAAAAACAGTTGTTTCCAATTTCAATTATGAACAAAATCTCTATGACGGCAAATTAATTAAGATAACAACACAAGTCTTGATGCCATCCTGTTGGAGCATTATTCACCTCAACAGGGGTAAAATGATTTATCGCAATCACATTCTTCACTCCACGTACTATATCTTTTGCAAACAACGCTGCAAGTCCTAATCCCATTACCCATACTAACACAACAAAAAACTTTCTCATATCCTAATATATTTAAATGGTTATTCTTATGACAAAGAGAAAACAAAGCCTATGCCAAAACAAGACTGGCTTTGATTATCAATTAAATACATTAAGAATAAGCTATTTTCAAAGAAAAAGATCCACATTTTCATTGTAGAATATTTCTACACTTTCCCCAACAAACCAGACATGTACATCACTTTGTATCCGGCACAATAAACAACAGGAAGGATAACTTTATAACATTCTTCCTCATCTAAATACATTAATAATATTGATAGTTGGTTAAGCTGCACACAAGTACAAACAACTAACTATAAGCAGTTTCGTTATATTCCCTAATAACAAAACAACCATATTCACTATAAATCGTGTTCATTCATCCCAGGCAACAATTCTTCCTGAATATTTGTCATGCATTTCCACAAACTATACCGTGCTTCAGGATTCATTTTTTCTAGAGAATATAAAACCTCTTTCATATTTGAACGATTCGACAAACTTTCATAAGGACAATCTTTGATCTGTTTACGAAAACCGCGGATACGTGCCATTTCAATTAAATCCGCTTCATGTACCAAGCACATCGGACGAATAATTGTCATCTCAAATTTACGCATCACTAATTTAGGAGGCATTGTACTGAACGCTCCCTGAAAAGTAATATTCATCAACAAAGTTTCCAAGATATCATCCATATGATGTCCTAAAGCAATCTTATTGCACCCCTGCTCCTTTGCCACCGTGAACAAAGCTTTTCTCCGATTCCAAGAACAAAGGAAACAAGGAGACTTCCGAGTGTCGGTACTCGGATCAAAAAAAGTTTCATAATGCACAAACGGCACCCCTAAATCCTCTGAGTAGCCTTTCAGATATTCCAAATCAGATTGATAAGGAATATTTGTCATGCCTACATGCACAGCTATCACTGTAAATTTCGGTTTCAAAATACGTGAACGCCTTGCCAATAGCTCCAACAGAGCCAAAGAATCCTTCCCACCAGAAAGACCTATCAAAATTTTATCACCATCCTCAATCAAGCGATACTTTACCACCCCCTTGTTAAAGCGTTGCTCCAACCTTCGCATTATTTTCTCGTCTTCCGTAAATTGTGCCATACATCTTCTTTAAAAATAGGGCACAAAAGTACATGAAAAGAATGATTTATGGAAGATTTAACAAAATAGAATTATGTAAAGCATGAGAATTCCAATTAATATTTGTATTTTTGAATCTAAATAATACGGATTATAAACTAACTATGTACAAAAAATATATCATTGGTTTATTTACTTTATGCTGCGCAGGCAACGCTGCGGCACAAAGCTTGGCGCAAGCCAAACAACTTTTCCTGAACGGAGAATTTGAACAAGCCAAACCTGCTTTCCAAAAGCTGGTAAAGCAAGCCCCTTCTAACGCCAATTATAATTATTGGTATGGTGCATGTTGTTATGAAACAGGAGAAAAAAAAGAAGCACAGCCCTACCTTGAAAAAAGCGCCGCCCGCAAAGTCATTGACGCATACCGCTACTTAGGAAAACTATATTATGACATCTATCGGTTTGACGATGCCGTAGATAACTACGAACAACACATAGAATGGTTGGAAAAGAAAAAACGCCCTACCGAAATGGCTGAAGCAGAGCTGGAACAAATAAAGCAAGCAGCCCGTATGATAAAAGGAGTGGAAAACATTACTGTAATAGACAGCTTTGTAGTCGATAAAAATGATTTTCTAAAAGCATATAAAATCAGTAGAGAATCGGGGGCACTCTATCACGATCCTGCCATATCCGGGACTGTCTATCAGACCGAAATGGGCAAAAAAGTACTCTACGGAAACCAAAGCACAGACGGCAAGATGCAACTGTACTCCCGTATCCGTCTGTTGGACGGCTGGAGCGAGCCCGAACCTCTCACGTCCCTTAATGAACAGGGAAATGTAAACTATCCCTTCTTAATGTCAGATGGCATTACCTTGTATTATGCATCGGATGGAGAAGGCTCTTTGGGAGGATACGATATTTTTGTAACTCGCTATGATTCGGAAAATAGCAATTATCTTCGTCCCGATAATATAGGAATGCCATTTAACTCTCCCGCCAATGACTATATGTATGCCATTGATGAATTCAACAATATCGGCTGGTTTGCTTCAGACCGCTATCAGCCTGATAACAAAGTCTGTATCTATGTGTTTGTACCGAACTCTTCAAAAGAAGTATACAATTATGAAAGTACAGACGAACAGATCATCATAAATGCAGCCAGCCTGCGCTCTATCCGTACCACTTGGAAAGATGAAGAGAAAGTACGAACCGGCAAGCAACGCCTGGCAGCCATAATGTATGCCAAAGAATCCGGAGAACAACAAAAAGACTTCACCTTGATAATAGATGATTCTGCCGTTTACCACACATTGAACGACTTCCGCTCTGCCGAAGCACGCAAACTTTACCAGCAAAGAATACAAAAGCAGAAGGATTATGACAACCTGAAGAAAAATCTGGATGACAAGCGCGAACAATATGCCCAAGGGAACAGTGCACGAAAGAAGAATCTGACACCCGCCATTTTGGAATTGGAAAAACGTACTGAACAACTTCTGAAAGAAATGGCCCAACTGGATATCAGTGTCCGCAACGAAGAAATAAAGAAGTTGAAACACTAATACAAAGATATTTATGGAAGTATTTATTATCGTATCGCTCATCTTGGCAGGACTACTTCTCTTTATTGTAGAGGTTTTCCTTATTCCCGGCATCAGTATAGCCGGAATAGCATCAGCCATCTGCCTGCTATATGCCAACTATTACGCTTTCGACACATTAGGACCGATAGCAGGATTCATTACTTTGATAGCATCCGTCCTAAGTTGCATAGCCATTATCGTTTGGTTTATGCACTCAAAAACCATGGACAAGCTTTCTTTGAAGAAAACACTGGATTATAAAATCGATCCCCTAAAAGGAACCCATATCCGCATCGGAGACAAAGGCATAGCAATAACCCGCCTTGCACTGATAGGCAATGCAAACTTTAACGGACACATCATCGAAGTGCGCTCTGCCGATGGTTTGATTGATGAGAATACTCCCATTTATGTAGAAAGAATGGTTGAAGGAACGGTGATTGTACGCAAATTCAACCAATGATAGGGAAATGACTTACAAATACGAATTTATCAGGTTTCTTGATTGACATTCTCATTCAAGCATATTTTAGACAATAGTGAAAACAGCAAAAACTTGATATTGAGCTGTTCAAATATAAATATTTACTTTTAAACAACTGATTATTATGATCGAACCCAACTATCTTCCTTTCATCCTTATAGGAGGTGGAATTATTTTCGTGGTACTATTCTTTCATTATGTGCCATTTTTCCTCTGGCTGTCTGCCAAAGTTTCGGGGGTACGCATCTCATTGGTGCAATTATTCTTAATGCGCATCCGTAATGTCCCTCCTTATGTCATTGTCCCGGCAATGATTGAAGCACACAAAGCCGGCTTAAGCAACATAACCCGAGATGAATTGGAAGCTCATTATATGGCAGGCGGGCATGTGGAAAAAGTAGTGCACGCACTAGTATCCGCGTCCAAAGCCAATATCGAACTGTCTTTCCAAATGGCAACTGGTATTGACCTAGCCGGTCGTGACGTATTCGAAGCCGTGCAAATGTCAGTGAACCCTAAGGTTATTGACACCCCTCCCGTTACCGCTGTAGCCAAAGACGGCATACAGCTTATAGCTAAAGCTCGTGTCACCGTACGCGCCAATATCCGCCAATTAGTAGGAGGTGCCGGAGAAGACACGATTCTAGCACGTGTTGGTGAAGGTATCGTGTCCTCTATCGGATCGTCCGAAAATCACAAATCCGTATTGGAAAATCCTGATTCTATCTCTAAATTAGTACTCCGCAAGGGCTTAGATGCCGGTACGGCTTTCGAAATCCTGTCTATTGATATAGCTGATATTGATATAGGCAGAAATATTGGAGCTGCTTTACAAATAGACCAAGCCAATGCCGACAAGAATATTGCACAAGCCAAAGCAGAAGAACGCCGTGCAATGGCCGTCGCCTTGGAACAGGAAATGAAAGCCAAAGCAGAAGAGGCACGCGCGAATGTAATTCAGGCAGAAGCCGAAGTGCCCAAGGCCATGGCGGAAGCATTCCGTAGTGGCAACCTAGGTATTATGGACTATTACCGCATGAAGAATATACAAGCAGATACCTCCATGCGTGAAAATATTGCAAAACCCGAAACAACTTTCGGTAATGAGCCATTAAGTAAATAAAACTAGTATTCAACGATTAATATATTTTTCTTGGATGCGAATGGAACTGTTTTTCTCTTGATAATGCTAATATCAATGAAAGTTTATAAATCCGTAACATCTACATCTAGGAAATAATCTGTTTGCATACTCATTAAAAAGACAAGAAATATAACATTAATTATACTGGCCATTAACCACAAAAATAAAGATTATGAAAAAATATTATGCAGAATCTGAGTTGATTATCAATCCCGACGGCTCTATCTTCCACCTTCATATCAAACCTGAACAGTTGGCAAATAAAATAATTCTAGTAGGTGACCCCGGGCGTGTAGCATTAGTAGCTTCTCATTTCGATACTAAAGAATGTGAAATAGAAAGCCGTGAGTTCAAGACCATTACCGGTACTTATAAAGGAAAACGTCTCACCGTAGTTTCCACCGGTATAGGTTGTGACAATATAGACATTGTGATGAATGAATTAGATGCTTTGGCCAATATTGATTTCAATACCCGTTATGAAAAAGACCACTTGCGCCAATTGGAATTAGTACGTATCGGTACATGTGGCGGATTACAGCCTTATACTCCTGTTGGTACCTATGTTTGTTCTGAAAAGTCTATCGGTTTTGACGGACTGCTTAATTTCTACGCCGGACGCAATGAGGTTTGCGATCTGAAATTAGAACAAGCTTTTATAGATTACATGGGGTGGGAAGGTAATGTATGCATCGCCCACCCATACGTTATTGATGCCGACCGGGAATTAATAGACCGCATTGCGCAAAATGATATGGTCCGTGGCGTAACTATCGCCGCAGGAGGTTTCTTTGGTCCGCAAGGACGAGAACTCCGTATCCCATTGGCCGATCCTAAACAGAATGAAAAGATTGAGAAATTTGAATACAATGACTATCGCATCACTAACTTTGAAATGGAAAGTTCCGCCCTTGCCGGATTAGCACGCTTGATGGGACACAAAGCCATGACTGTATGTATGGTGATTGCCAACCGACTAATAAAGGAAGCCAATACCGGCTATAAAAACTCTATTGATGGTTTGATAGAAAAAGTCTTGGAAAGAATATAATTCCCAATTTAGTTGTCTATATAATATGGATAAGATTCACCGGATCATCTATCAAGACTTATTCTTATTATTATCCAGAAGAAGATTGGCATAAACAGATTTTTTACAGAATAAGCCAACTCTTTTTACCTAACAGGGGACATCGCTTCATAGAAGACCATTTTTTGTAAAAAAACAACAAGATGTCCCCTCATAAAACAAATAAAAATATGGAAACCAGTTTCAAACAAACAACTAGTAATAAAGTAGAACGTTACCGTCTTTTCCTCCCTCAGTTTGAACTTTTAATATCAGATGAAAAAGAAGAAATAAGTGTTTTGGCCAATACTGCTGCTGCTCTTCGGGAAGCCTTCGGCTTTTTTTGGGTAGGTTTCTATCTGGTTAAAGACGACCAACTTATTTTAGGACCTTTTCAGGGAAGCACCGCCTGTTATCGCATCCATAAAGGAAAGGGAGTATGTGGAACCTCATGGGCAGAAGCTCGAACCTTGATAGTGCCCAATGTAGAACAATTCCCCGGACATATAGCCTGCAGTTCTCTTTCCCGCTCCGAAATTGTTGTTCCTATTCTTGCTAATGGACAAGTAAAGGGAGTATTGGATATTGACAGTAATCTATTAAACTTTTTTAATGAAACAGACCGCCGTTATTTAGAAGAAGTAACAGCCATTGTAGCTAAAACATTATATTATTAACCAAATGAAAATGATAAACCAAGATACAATCTGTGCCATTGCCACCGCCCAGGGAGGAGCCATCGGAATAATTCGTGTATCTGGCCCAAAAGCGATTGAAATAACGTCACGCATATTTACACCCGCCACAGGCAAGCCACTGACAGAACGAGCACCATATACTCTTACTTTTGGAAAGATTTGTTCCCCAAAGCGAAAAATTAATAATACATTTTTCCAACAAACGAGTGAAATTCCGCAAGAAAAAAGTGAAACGTTACAAAAAACTTCGTCAATTACTTCTTCTGCAGAAGAAGTAATTGACGAAGTTTTAATTTCCTTGTTCCGCGCCCCCCATTCTTATACCGGTGAAGACAGTACGGAAATCATGTGTCACGGTTCATCTTATATCCTGCAGCAAGTTATACAACTCCTGATCTATAATGGATGTCGTGCCGCTCTACCAGGTGAATACACCCAACGTGCTTTTCTAAACGGAAAAATGGACTTGAGCCAAGCCGAAGCTGTTGCCGATCTGATAGCCTCATCGTCTGCCTCCACCCATCGCCTAGCCATGAGCCAGATGCGCGGAGGATTCAGTAAAGAACTTTCTAACCTGCGTAACCAATTACTTCATTTCACTTCGTTAATGGAATTAGAACTGGATTTCAGTGATCATGAAGAACTAGAATTCGCCAATCGTGACGAACTGAGCAGTCTAGCTACCCATATCGAACAAGTTATTGCCCGGCTAGCTCATTCTTTCAGTGTAGGAAACGCAATCAAGAATGGCATTCCTGTAGCAATTATCGGAGAAACAAATGCCGGAAAATCTACCTTACTGAATGCGTTGCTGAATGAAGAAAAAGCCATTGTCAGTGATATCCATGGAACGACCCGTGACGTAATAGAGGATACGATCAATTTACAAGGTGTCACATTCCGATTTATTGATACAGCTGGAATCCGCCAAACGAACGATGCAATAGAAAATCTAGGGATAGAACGTACTTTCCAAAAGATGGACCAAGCATATGTCATTTTATGGATGATAGACTCTACAGATGCCCAAAGGCGGTTCGAAGAATTAAAAGCCGACATTCTTCCACACTGCGAAGGGAAAAAGATGATTATTTTATTTAATAAGTCAGATCTGTTACTAGCAACACAAAAAGAAGAGTTGTCAGCCATATTTGCTGACATGAAAGTGGAAAAACTATTTATCTCAGCAAAGAAAAGGGAAAATATAACGATTCTGGAAAAGAAGTTAGTACAGGCAGCTGCCTTACCGGAAGTCAACCAAAACGATATTATCATTACAAATGTACGCCATTACGAAGCATTAACACGAGCATTGGATTCTATTCATAGAGTACAGGAAGGATTGCAATTGGAATTATCAGGAGATTTGGTAAGTGAGGATTTAAGACAATGTATCCACGAACTAAGTGAGATTGTTGCAGAAGGAGGTATAACCTCGGAAGAAACATTGCAAAATATATTTCAAAACTTTTGCATCGGCAAATAGCTAACTATCTGATTATCAGATAGTTATACAGTCAAAACCTATAATTTTCTGATAGAAAATGACTTATATAGATGGAAAATAAGCTGTTTTGAGAACCATATTTTCTCTTTTTAGCATATGTTTTCCTCATTTTTGTCCCCAGTTTGTCCTCTATAGTGGCATCGGGGGACAAAATTATGTCCCCCGATGTATTTTTGAGATTTTCTCTATAAAATCCGTCAAAATCATAAATATTTGATGTCTGAATAATATTTTTTTATTTCTCAGCCTCGAATATATTCAAATTTTATAACGCTGATAAACAAATATATACATTAAAAATATTCGGGTCAGAAATTACAACAGATGATATTCTATTATAGAAACAAATAATATTCTATTGAAATATTTATTTTTACTTTTACATAAGTCAGATCTACGGTTCCAAGTTTAAAAAGAGACATTCAGTAAATGTCCCTTAAATGTAATCATTAAAGTTTCAAACTCAACTGAAGTTAATCCGGAGTTAATCCGGTGCTGCAAGCACCGGTCTATGGGTGTGAAGAATATTGCAACAAGCTTTTTATACTTCAAAGATATTCCAAAGATAGCTTTAATCAACTATTAGATATAAACTCTAATAAGATATGGCTTAGATGTTCTTATAAGCATATATCACCAATCTTAAGATAATACTATCAAATAAAAAAGCCCTCTTTTAAAAGAGGGCATAGGATATCAAGTACACCTGAAGAAGAAGGTTTATAAGGAATACTCTCTTTACCCTACATAACGAAGATACTAATTTTATATAAATAAAACTATTGCTGTCCAATAAAACTTTTCGATTACCTTATAGCTTATTGATATATACACAATTATAAAGCAATCTCAATTTAGAGAAAGGACTTGTACATAAAAACAATATTTATAATCATCCCATCAAATATATTTATCAGACACTAATAATAAAACAAGTCCCGAGGAATTTGCATAACATCTTTAACCTCACAGCCATTATGCATCATTAGATACTATATTTTATGCAGCTATTTAAGAAATTAATAGTCCGAGCAAAATTAGGTATTCCCCAATATGCTACAATTCTGAATATTTTTTTATTATAATATACCTAAATATGTTTTCTCTTTTCAAACATATTGATATTGACTGCGTCTATCAGCTGAAAACATCTTCTATATTCCTCCCGGTTCTTCATGTATATCTCCTGGCTTTCCTCCGCTGCCTTTATCAGTCTCAGATTATCACGCTCAAACAGGAACTTGTCCCACTCTCCATATTCAAAATATGTATCCGGTATGTATTCAGTGAGTGAATTCTTCAGTTCAAAACCTTTCCTGGATTTGAACATATCTTCTATAATCCACATCTTAAAAAAATTCAAAATATTCAACAAACTGATTCATCTTCATCTCCTGTCTTGATATGAATGTTTTCACGAAACCACCTTCTTCTCCAATCCAGTCACCTAACAGCATTCCGTCATAGCAGTAACCTCTTACATTCTCCTCTTTTTCTTTGCTGTAAAAACAATAGTTACTGTTGAACAGGAAGAACACCTTCATTATTTCCCGATTTGTAACCGGACGGCTGTCCTTATGTATTTTAAAGAACCTTTCTTTGTATCTGTCAAAAAAATGCCCAGTAAAAATAAGAACCACGTCGTTTGTTACTGCACCTACCAATAATTGTCCTTTATACTTGAATAACATTGTGAATGTGGGATTCAAAATACCAACCTCTTTTTTCGACTCTGCATAAAAAGAAATGTACCATTCGTTGAATCTTCGTGTCTTGATATTCGCTTCCCACAACCACGGGAACATTGTCCTTTTTTGAGCTGTTTTCCTGAATTTCCGTACGTAGTTCTTCCATCGTCCTTTTACTTCACTAAAATCTGTCTTGATTTCTCTTATAAGCTCCTCCAGTGTCATTGTGTCAAGTACCATACAAATCTAATCTTTATTCGGTAAAATATCAAGTCATAATTCTATTTGAATACGATTTGTTATTTCCGGTAGGTTGAATAGTAAAATAATTATTTATCACGCAGAAAGATCAGATACGGGAGAAAGAGGACAAAACACTGATTTTCCTCGTTTTTGCAAAATTAATATTTTATTGAAAACACGATATTATAAGAATTAGAATATTTCTTATCCGAACTTCACAGAAAGAAACTACCGGCAGGAAGTACGACAAGTTAAAACAGGAAGGATAGACTTATTAGGAGGTATTACAATCATAAAAACTATAACCAAAGATTATTGTTTTTAAATAAATGATTATATTTGGGAGTATACATCGGTTATAATAGATAAAAATGAAAACTTTTATACAGATTACAAAAATAAAGACAGTATTACTCTATATTATGCAGAGTTTCCCCAAAGGAGTTGAATGTGCAAAGCTTTTTAGAATTCTTTATTTTGCACAACAGGATTATCTTGTCAAATATGGAAAGGTACTTATAGAAGACTCTTTTATGGCATTGAAGTATGGTCCGGCGCCGACTTATATTTATAGGGTCCTACAGGCTGTAAAAGAAAAGCCAACAGAAGAAAGCTTTAATGATTTCCTTGCCGGAATAGAAGTGCATGAACAGAAAATTTATGCTTCTGCCAAACCTGATATGAACTACATTTCAGGCTCAGACAAGCGTTGTCTGGATGCTGCCATTACCAAATATAAGGATACAGATCCTTATGACCTGTCAGACCTGTCACACGACTTGGCATGGAAAGAAGCAAGGGCACGTATTAAGGATAATCCTCAAAAGAATCTGATTACCATCATAGATATTGCAAGGGCCGGGAAAGCTAATAAGGAAATGATAGATTATATCCGCGAAAAACAAATTGTAAGAAACGCTTTATCTTAAAATTACCGGTACGCTTGAAAAACTGAAGGCCACAATTGCTGAAGTCGAATTAGTAGATATTCCATCATTTATCGGTTTCACTAAGGAAGGAGTCACATCTATGGATTGCTTATAGTAAGATAGAGCCAGTCTTTTTCTCTACGAATAATGAATTTTCACCAAAATTTAACAACTAACTTCCACTTGCCAATAACAATTCGTTATCTCATTTAAATCGTACCATACGCCCCTAGAAACAGGCACACCTTCAAACATAAAATTCTACATTTAAAAGATTTGCAGTCTGCCGTATATTCAAGCTCTCGCAATACACCTCTGCCGAACTATCGGACATTACCTCTGCAAAGTTAATCTGCAGGTCGGAGTTATTGCATTCCTGCCTGTTGAATGTTTCCAGTAACCCGGTACGGACAGCTGCCCGATACCACAGGCTATCCTTCTTACAGGTTTCTAAAAACAGATCTGATGCTGTCATATTACCATATCTGACCAGAACATAGTCCATTATCTCTATTTCACACTTAGAGAACTCACTGTCATCAAAATCGGCTATAGCCTCAATAAAAATTCCACCGTCCCTGAACTCTGTCCTGACAAAGCCTTTCAAAATATAGGGTACGTCTGAAAGGTCAATAAAGACATCCTTTGCCACAGGACCTGCCTGCCACACCTCATATGGCATGCCGATGAATGGAACATGATATTTCAGAGCCATATGTTCCTCCATCAGATACAGAAGTTTCAATAGTTTGTTCCTACAAAGACCTGATGTATGATATGCTATATACACTATAGCATTACCCAGTTTCCGTTTTGTAGATTCAGAGAATTTAAACATAATCAATATATTTCGGTTACAAATTTAAACATTACCCACTAAAATACAAGAAAACAGGTAATGTCTTATAATGATTGCAGCCGTGTAAAACAACAGACAAAGCATTTAGCAAGATAAAAATACAATATAAGCATCTGTTAACCATTAATTAGCGTTATATTTGTCAGATAGAAAAGAACAAGATTATCATGAAAGAATCTATAATCATAAAGAATTTTGGTCCATTGAAAGAAGTGGAAATAGATGATATCAAGCCATTGACCGTATTCATAGGCAAGTCAGCCGGTGGTAAGAGTATAATTATGAAAGTAATAGTACTTATGCGTTACATCTACAAAATGGTAAATATCCGTTCGTATTTGAAAAATGCGAAAATCACCCGTTCTCCATTCAAGCTCCGTTTCAACTCACTGCTACATGATGGACTGAAGGGAATGATAACAGCACAGACCGAAATATATTACACCGTGGAAATTAATGGGAACAAATATACCCTGAAATATACCAACAGAGGTCTGCAGTCTGACATTAACATACCGGACAAGGACTTGATATTCTTCAAAGAAGCTTATGTTTCCGGAATGAGAAGCCTGATTCCTATATGGGCATCCAAAGCAGTCTCAGTAAAGGGAGAAAACCTGGGCTTCTTCTTTCACGAAACCTTCAATGACTTCAATGATGCTACGGATGTCATTAAAGAACAGAAGCTGGAGTATCTGAATCTGAAAATGAAAGTCCGTAAATCAGGCAACAGACCTAAACTATTTACCATTGAATCTTTGCAGAATGATGCTGTACCGATAGAACTGAGATACGCATCTTCCGGTATCCAGACATCAGCTCCATTGGTTGCAATTGTTCATTACTTCGCCCAAGAGTTCTCATTCAAGGACGCTTTCCAACGTTCTGTATTGAACTATCTGTACAAACAGGACCTGCTTACAAAATTCACTCCGGGAATCAACCGGAACAAATTGGGAAAGTATGTCCATATCCATATAGAAGAAGTCGAACTTAGTCTTGCTCCGGAAGATCAAAGAGCCTTTATGAGCAACCTAGTAGAAGAGGTATTCCATAAAAACAAAAAAGACCGCAAACTAGGACTGATGGTATCGACCCACAGCCCTTATATAGTCAATCATCTGAATGTACTGCTGCGTGCCGGATATTTTGAAAAGGCAAGGGAAAACTACCCTTTCCTGGAGAAGGACGACATTGCCGTATATCGTGTAAATGAAGGAAAAATCATTTCACTGATGGCTACAGACAACGATACGGGAGAATATGTAATCAACGCACTTGATATGTCCGATACTATGGAGAGGATATTCGAGGAATATGAGAGTATGGAGGAATAAGGGATTAACAGCACACTGATTGACTTTTTTTAAAAAAGTGCAATCCTCACTTTAAGTCCGGATATTATAAATCAGCTCAGCAGAAAGAAGTCTCATATAAAGAAATCAGCAAAAAACAGGTGTTAGCAAAGACTCGGATTCAACGTTAGTTTGCATACTTTGCTTTATCATATGAAACTTAATAAGGATACGTTATAGAAGATATTCCAATAAAATCCAGCCAAGTCCAACAAACCGATATCAGAAGAAAGAGAGGTGGCTGTCTCAAAATAAATTTGAGATGGCCTCTTTTTTCTTTTTAACACTTTCCATTTGAAACTTGTTACAACCAGTTTTAAAGGGTAAATTTGGCTCAAATATCGTTCCTGTCCCTAAATTTTGCGACCAAATGGCAATGGGAAAATGACATATATGGCATCTCATGCAAAAACTGCAAAAGTGATAAATATGCGCCCGTTGACATGTTGGACACCTCATGAAAATTCCTGCAAATACCTGAAAATTGCTGCAAAGGAAATTTGAGAAATAAGTTCCATATCACGTATTAATTTCTCTCCCTCCATTCTACACTCGTCATAAAGTTCTTTTAGCAAATGATAGTTTGTTGTAGTTCTTGTCACTCTCATGTCGCCTTTATGACGAATAACATAAACATATCCTTTGTTTTCCAGTTCATCGATATAATCCAATATTTCATTATAGCCGATATAACGCATCACCAGCTGGTGTCTCAGTTTGGGGTACTTATGTAGAAGGAACTTCGGCAAATAGAATTTCTTGTTTGGCTTCCTGTATTCTTTGGGCTTTGTAAGAATTACCACATTGTTTAAAAAGCCATCTTCCCTAGCACGACATACTGGTATAGAATCGCATACACCTCCATCCAACATAGGGATACCGTCTATATATTTTTCAGGACATAAAATGGTGAGTGAACAGGATGCCTGACATATATCCAATAGGCGTTCTTTATTTGTCCGTTCTTCAAAACACTCAGATTCACCGGTAATACATACTGGTTACTATAACAAATCTGTCTTTAGAATTCTTGATTGCTTCAAAATCCAAAGGCATATATTTCTCAGGATAATCTTTTATGAGATATTGAAAATTTATATAACCTTTATAATTTCATAGAGTATCCTCATATTGGCTTTTTCATTGCCTTTTCTGTCTTTCATTTTTTCAAGCCATCTTCCTAAAACGCCTATCTGCCAATAACTTTGCTACATTTTTCTGTTTATCACTTTTTATTCGTACTTTTGTATTATAAAACAAAAGGATGGCCACAAACGAAAAAACCCGTTCTTGATGAACGGGTATATCCTTAACTTGGTTACGTGTTTTGACAACAGAGGCTTTACCAAGCATTACGATACAAAGGTACGACTTTTATTTGAATATGCAAAATGAAATATAAAAAAGTAGTCAGATTATATTCCAATTCGAGGGTCGCCAAATATTACAGGGCGACCAACCGCAACAAAAACAAGGCAGTCATGCTCTATTTTGCCAACATGAAAATAGCACAAGCGTTTCATCCGTTACTGTCTTCATTTGAAGTTATATTACGTAACCAACTGCATTATGCGCTGGCACACCATTTTTCCGATGGTAACTGGATTATCAACCAGAAAACCGGATTCATGATTGCTCCTTCTCTGACATATACGAACAAGCGGACAAAGAAAAAAGTTACCAATGACTATATATTGAAAGAGGTTCTGAAAGCAGAAAAGAAAATTGCCGATCGGGGTGTCAGGGTTACGACTGGGAGAGTAATAGCTGAACAGACCCTGGGCTTCTGGAATAGCTTTTATGAAACACACCACTATGCGCTTTTGGCTGGTGTACCCTGCCGGATTTTCAAGAAACTGCCTCCCGGATTCGGACGTAAGGAGATTAACGATATTATAGTACAAGTTCGTGAACTGCGTAACCGCATCAATCATAATGAGCCGATATGTTTTGTAAACAGAAAATGTGATTTTTCTTATGTGAAGGGTATGTATACGATAATCAGTGATTTTCTTACATGGATAGACCCTGAGATTATGCCTTCACTAAAAGAGGTAGATAAGGTATGCAAAATCATAGAAAAAGAAGAAAATAAACAAAAACAATGACTATGTAAAAGAACCATTTCTAAGGGATGTTGGCTAAAAAAGGCACTATAAAATATTTTGTGTAAATGGAAAATAGGGGGTTCAAAATAGCGTTCCGTATTTTTTATTTTATACATTTACCAAATAAAGAAGATTATGAAAGAAAAGAATCAAGCAGTACCTGACGAAGTGTTAAGTAAGGAGTTTATCAGCCAGTTCAAGACAGAAGCCGATGTAAGCAAATTCCTCAAGCAATTGCATGCCCAGGTATTGGAGAAAATGCTTGAAGGTGAAATGGATGACCATTTAGGGTATGAGAAAAATTCCATGGCAGGAAACAACACCGGCAACTCTCGGAATGGCAGTTATCCGAAAAAGATTCATACAGGACATGGAGAATCTGTCATCTCCATTCCGCGTGACCGCAACGGTCAGTTTGAACCGATAGCAGTCCCCAAGCATGAAAGCCGGGGCTTTCTATAGAGAACTTGTTATCTCCCTATATGCCAAAGGGATAAGTATTTCCGACATAGAGGAAGAGATGCGTGAGATTTATGAAATATAGTTCTCCACATCTGCCATTTCCATCATTACAAACGAGGTAAACCAAGCTGCCCAGAAGTGGCAGAACCGACCTTTGAATACGGTTTATATGATAGTCCGGATGGACGGTATTGTCGTCAAGGTACGGGATAACGGCAGGATTATAAACAAGACCGTCTATCTTTGTGTCGGTCTGAAACAGAACGGCCTGAAAGAAGTCCTTGGCATGTGGGTCGGCAAATCGGAAAGTTCCTCTTTCCGGATCGGCGTTCTGACCGACTTAAAGGCTCGTGGAGTGCAGGATATACTGATTACCTATGCCGATAATCTGAATGGATTTACGGATACCATCCGTACCGTATTCCCTAGTTATTCACTCAAATCTGTGTGGTACATCAGATCAGAAACTCTTGTAAATATGTCGTTTATAAGGACAAGAAAGAGTTTACGGCAGATATGAAGAATATCTATAATGCGCCCAACAAAGAGGTTGCTGCTGCAGAACTTGACAACCTGGAAAAGAAATGGGGAGGAAAGTATCCTTATGCCATACTTTCATGGAGGAACAAATGGGATGACCTGACTGTTTTCTTCCAGTTCCCGCTGGAAATCAGAAAGATAATCTATACCACAAATCTCATTGAGAACCTGAATGGGAAAATCAGAAAGTACACAAAATCAAAGCTTTCATTCCCTTCAGATGATGCTGTAAAGAAAATGGTATACCTATCGCTTATGGAGATTGAGAAGAAATGGACACAGCCTATTCATAACTGGGGATTGATTATGAATCAATTTATGCTTATGTTTGAAAACAGAATCCAGATATAAAATCAACTTACAGCTGAATCCTGTTTCCATTTACACAGAATTTTGGACTGTGTTTCCAGATTCTATATCAACAAGCACATTATTATCCAGATATATCTTCATGTTCTATCCCCCTTCTTTTATATATCTCGTCTATGATCTTCTTAAATCGCGACGAACTTAACGCATCCAAATTGTCAGCATTTGCCCAATCTATATATTCTTTGATAACCTTCAACAGACCATACACTTGCTCTATCTCTTTCAATTTCATTTCTTCAGGCTCAGCCATGTCGGGATCAAGGTCCCGTAACTTTTCTACTATCTCTGTTTGTTTATCCTTCTTCTCTTTCCAATGCTTAACCAGTTCCACATAGAAATCGTCATCTCTTATCGTATCATCAACCACCACAGGCAGCATCCTATCCTTATAATTGACATTTTCCATAATGCCCGATAGTTCATACATACAGTTTTTCGATCTTAAGTAAGGCCTGCTCAGTACCACTATTACAGTTTTCCCAGCCCTTATGGCATTCATAAACTCCTTGATGTTGACCGTATAAGGACAATCTTTCTTGTCCAACTTAAAAGGAATCCCTCTATTCTCCAATACAAATCCAAGATAATCCACTATATGTGCTGAATGACCTTCCCAATTGTAAGATATGTAAATACCTTCATCCTCTCTCCACGGAATCTCTTCAGCTTCTTCCTCTTCTGTTTTCGTTAAGCGTCCTCCATCTGCTATACGCATAGCTTCATTGATATCGCTAATACCAGAATAAGCTGCATAGTACTTATCTTCAAACCCGATAATATAGCGGTTCAGATATTTATACATTTCGCCCCTTTGGGTTAACTGCCGTAAGTATTGCGTCACCTCCATCAATACATCCTTGCTTTTTATGGCAATCCTTTCCAAAGAATTAAGTATACTATTCAGCATAAAATGACCATCAATCTTATGCTCATAGCAGTAGCGGATAAAATAGCATAGCGATGAAATGGCGTTTGGATTGTCATAGTTAAAGTGGTAGTCATCCCTATATTTTATCATTTCTGGGCGCGTCACAAGATAGTCCAGCGCATCCATGCTGCCAATACTTATCAACAGACGTACCGCATGTTCTAAATCATATCCGTTAAAACTCTTGTATTCTCCTTCCAGCCTTTCTCTCACCCAAACCGATTCCTGCGTATTCCTTATAAGTGTTGAATAACAGAATAGTCTGTCAGACACTTTCAAGCCCGATGCAGCTTTCTTTATCTCTTCTATTTTCATTCCTTTCTTAACAAGAGTCTCCATTACGTTTGCAGACAATGAATAACCAGACAATGCGAAGCAAAGCACAAGACTATACCCCTCCTCTATTTGGTTTTCTATGATATAGTTCGAGAATGAATACAACAAAGGGTATTCTGCATTGTCAATATTTGCCCGTAGTTTTTCTATCACCTTAGGAGCTAGGGTTACAGAATCTACTCTCTCTGTTATATATTCAAACAAGGAATACTCACGGCTATAATATTCATCAAAATCCTTTCTGGAAATTGTATAACTGCCAAAACAAAGCAGTGAGAGCAGTTTCTCAGAAGGAATCTCAAACTCACCCTTCAGCATTAGTCCCAAGGCTTCTCGCCAGAAGAATATGGGCTCTCCATCGCTCAGTTTCAAGACAGATGCTTTAGCCCATTTTACAACCCGAATCTTGATTTCCTCTGTTACAGACACATCCATATCAGACCTATCCATCATTCCCGACACTTCCTTCATGAAGAAAGATTCATAAATATCCATGTTCTTAACACCTTTGACAATCTCTCCAATATTGTAATAATTATTGTCATCAACGAAAAGCAACAAAAAACTGAAAGCATACTGATTGTATCCTTCGTCTTGATCGCGCAGTTTCTTATAGAACTCTTTTCTGGAACTATGATTGTCCAATCCTGTCACCATTTCTAGCACAATCTGCTTAAATACAGGATACTCTGTAAAATCCATAAATGCTTGTTGCCGTCTCTCCCGCCCTTTGGTTATTATTTCAGGCTGTGGAAACTTCTCCTTGTAAAGTATTTCTGCACATTCCGCCACTTCGGCATAGGGTATTTCCTGATACCAACTGGCCTTGGCCCAGTCTGTACTGTTGTCTACTGCAAACTTCTTAAAATCATCCTTTACATCTTCTGCCGTCATCCATAAAGCAGCCATAATATAGGCTTGTCTGATATCTTCCCACTTCGAGGATTCTTCTTTTGGAGCAAACAGTTCTGCCTGTCTCTCATAAAAGGTCTTTCTTCCTTTTTCTCGTAAACTGGCGGTCAAATAACAATCCCTAATAACCATCAACAATTCTTGTGTCTGTCTATTATTATCAAAATGACGGTGATATTCTTTAAAGGCCTTTTTATAATAAGCCTCTATAATCCCTATCAGTTCTGTATGTCCTTGTTTGATGAATTCACTTGCCCTTCCAAACACTCCTTTTATCATGTTGGAATATTCTTCCTGCTCATCATGATATTCATATTGGGAATGATAGAACGTGTGAGTAAGGATTTTTTCTACACTCTGAAGAGAACGAACTTTGGCAAGGGTTGTATAGATGGGCGTTCGAGTTACCATATGTGTAGTATGTCCCTTGTGTTGATTATGAACATACCCTTCTTTATCGAGTATATAGTCTATATATCCATCGGCCTTGTCCGCCTCCCCTATCAGCCTTATCATCGATTTGATGGCATCATAGTGGTTTGAGTCCTTTACAATGGCAAACAAGCGTTCTAAATAGGTCTGCTGAGTAAAAAAGGGATTATCGAAATACAAGAATGACAAATCGTGGTATTTGTCTTCTTTCTCTAGTGATTCAGCTGTCTTTTTCTCCAACACGCTGAAAAGTTTTTCAGTCAAATCAGCGCTATCAGACTTCAAACTATCCCATTTCAGGAAATAGCACAGGCACATCAAGTCTGAATAATAAGTCGTTCCTGTTTCTGTATCACTTAATTCATCCACAACGAACCCCACTGTATCTGTCGAATATGCAAATCGCCACAAATCCTCATAATCGTGCGTCATAATGTTCGACATTCTAATGCCTAGCGATTTATACTCCAATAAAAGCCCTTTGAACACTTCGTTTCGAGTTTCATAGTCTAGCATATCTCGGTCAATGTAGATGATTAAATCCAGACTGGCTTTCTTCAACCATTTTAATATGGCAGACACTTCTTCTTTCTTATCTTTCCCATACATTGACAGCCACAGCATAATGATGTTATACCATTCTGGCTTGATACGTCCATTGGGATGTGTGGCTAGTTGCTTAGCTCTTTCTATACCATATCTGTTCAAATAATTGGCAACAAGCCATTCGCGGAATGCGTTGTGTGCAAATGAATACTGACCTCCCTCATCGCGAATAAGATCATATCGCAAACATTCTTCCACATTGTTATCATCGTTTTGCAAGCATATACGCAGTTCCTCCTTGTTCAGACTTTGGGCATTCATCAGTGATAGCCCAAGGGCTACTCTTTCCAGTAGCCGAACAGACTCTTCAAAACTATGTTGTGCAGATAGTGATACGTTCTTTTCTTTTACCTCTTTATCGTAACTGCTTTTTATAAATAGTTTGTATATATCCGCCTTGGTCTTAGGAAGTTGTTTCCCCTTTCCTTTATATGCATCAATCAATACACTCAAGAAGAAAGGATTCTTGATGAAGTCTTCCAACTGATTGGCAAAGACGCTTCTCATAAACCTATCACTATTAACCTCACGTTTGGCAGCATAGTCTCTGGCATCGTCTATACTTAACTCTTCCAGAAACAATTCTGTAAATAACTCCAATTGGCGTTCCCTGCGGAAGTTACTACGGCACGAGAGCACCATTTTCATTTCTGGGTGTTCGTAAGCATAACCTCCTATTTCCTCCAGCAAGTCTTCATATTTCTGGCCGTTTACCTCATCCAGCGCATCAATTACGAGAACTACCTCCCTGCCATCTACGTATTGTGATTCCGGCAAATCGTCTCTCTTAAGTTTCGTATTGGTTCTAACCTCAAAGCTCACGGGAAGGTAAAGACCACTTTGCTGCAATTCCCAGCATAGTTGTTTCAGTTCTGTTGTCTTACCTGTCTGAGCACTGCTATACAGAACAATCTTATTGGTAGAAGTCTCCTCTACTCCCGTAACATAGTCAGCCAATGTATGACGTTCTTTTTTCCCAAGCACGTAATATATGAAGTTGTTCTCCGATTGGTCAGACGTGCAGAAACGGCGAATATAGCCATCTACCGCTTTGTGTTTTGTCAGTCCTCTACGTATCCGTTGCCCATTCCTAGTTTCTTGATTTGTCAGGGACGCAGTCAATTTGTCTAATTTTTCATCTTTCAAAATAATTCCTTGTGTGGTAATATAATAGGATACTTCTTCATCCTTACTTAATTCCTCAATCCATAAATTAGCAAGACTACTCAGAATCACGCCCTCCTTTTCCCACTTTTCTGTCAAGTAAAGTTTCTTTACTTGTTTAAGGTCATTAAAGTGTTTTTGGGCAATGCGCTGCCTGACGGCATCGTTTGCACACCATCGTCCCAATGCTGTCTGATAGCATTGTTCAATCCTTTCATCCAACGTTGTTTTATCCTTCGTTGAAATGAATTCTCTCAAAGAAGGTAACGATCCTGCCAAATAAGAGGCTATGAAGCCCCATAATATAGAACTAATGTCCATTATTATTCCTTTCTCTAATATAAAAATGGGCGACTTTCTACTCCCCGCATCGCATTGCAGTACCATCTGCTCTTTCGGGTTTTACTTCTCTGTTCGGAATGGGAAGAGGTAGATCCACCACAGATATAATCGCCCTCGATTAATCTTAATAATACCAAGCAGCGAAGAATAGCACTAATGATATGATTGTTGCTATGTTCACCAAGGTAATCAGTAAGTAGATACCGCATACTGACAATACCGCAATAATAAAACATAAAAGCAGCAGTATTTCTACTACAATTATAACAATAACGGCAAAATTACTTCATATTTGCCGTTATTGTTTTACTTTTAGGACTAAACATCGTCAAGCGCAATATGCACAAAAACACAAGCGTTGCCTCTATCATTCCGTAATCTTGCGGTATATAGAACGCATGTGCTACGTAATTGCGAATATTGTATCCTTTAGCTGTGAACACATACTCAAAGAATTCAATATCTTCTTTTCTGAATATTTGCAGTAAACATGGTTCTCTCAGTAGATCATCAAGTAATGCCTGAGAAATACTGTTATCTCGTCCTACTTTTGTAACACAACCTCCATAATCACCAACCATATCACGCAGAATGCCTTCAAAACGTATGGAAAGAATATCCACAGGCAATCGCCAATCAGTTGGTTTTCCTTGCAAAAAACGATTATACTGTTTAATGAGTGCTTCAACTCCGTAATCAATCTGCGAAAACCATGTGGTCGTAACTACTTGACCTGATCTAGTATATTCCAGTTGAATACCAAAACAAGTGTTTTTTAGGAACCATTTCCTCAATTTACTATAGGTTAATTGTTTTATGTTGACTGCTGTAAGAATCATATTTATAACAGTATTTCTCACAATATTCATGAGCCATATACCGTATTTCTGACGCAAATCGAAATCCTTACCTGCGTCCTTGCTGTTTCCGTTGATGTCCATAATCTTATTCTCAAAGCCAAGTTTTTCTACCGTAGATTTGCTTGCAGACATTCGTAGGCGTATTTGTTCGTAAGAGGGAAACAAAAACCTAACGGGACATGAAAGATTCTCCAATAGCCAACTTAGTTTCCCTTCAAGTAGTTCCTTTTCCAAGTTGCCAAAATACTCAACAATCTTCTTATCTGTTTTCTTCTCAATTTTGAAATGCAGCATTACCATTTTTTTCTTATTTTCTCGAAATGCCAGTTCTGCCCTGTTCCTTTTTTGGGTCAACCCCGCCTTCTGATAAAACGCCATAGCTTTTTGGGAATGATCTTCGTTCATCCATGGGATGGCAATATTATTTGGTGCAGTTGCCGGATCAACTAATTGCCCCATTTCCATATCTCCCAACGCTTCATAAAAAAAGTTCATGTACGGCTTTGCCTCTCCCTGAATCTTTGATGAATAGAATAAACCTAACTCACAGCAGTTCTCACGCCAGCTATCTTTGACTAATGACAACAAATCCTTGCACAAACATACGATTTTCTTTGCATCACGACTTGGAAAGAAACCCTTTTCCTTAGCCAACCTTATGCAAACCATTTTTGTGCGGTATCCATAGTCTGATTCCAACACGCCCCAAATCAAATCGGTAGCCTCGGGTATCTTATACTTCACTCTTTTTATCAGTGACATCAGAACCTCTATAGCCTTTTCTGCTACATGCGGATAATCTTCTTTGTCTTTTGGCAATAAAGTGTTAATCACCGCTATCAAAGCATCAATAGATTGCTTAGCATAGCGGTTGTCATTCGTTAATAGTGAAATAAAGTAATTGTATCTGTATTTTAATAACTGGTTATTCGTAGCTTTAACACGTTCATCAAAATAAGATACAATAAAATTCTTATCAAAATTACAATTCTCATCCTCTATCAGCCGTTCAATTTTCCACCATGTAAGAATCTCAAGACGTGCTTTTGGCTGTTCTACCGGTAAAAATGCGTCATACGAGAATCTACTGTCAAGATGACTATCATCCTGTTTTGTTTCAAGGAATTCGTACAATTCAGCTAAAGTTGCCATAATAATTTTACATCTATCCGTTAGACCTCAGATATTACCTGGCCATTTTTTAACAAACTATTGAATATATTATTAATACATTTTTGCGGAATCTTCTCTTGCTCTAGACGTAGGTTGTGAAACTTGACATGATCGTACAGTGCGGCTTCCGCAGGGGTAAGATGGAGAGGCTTTGATACATTGCTTGGTGTGCCTTTGTCGCCTTCAAAATATGTGTCAAAGGTAGTGCGATCCATCAGAAGGCTTTGTGTCTGGGGAAAATAACTGCGGAACTGCGAAAGAATTTCGAAGCCCTGTGCATCAATGTCGCCCCAATAATATAGTGAAGCGTGCCGCATGAACGGAACAGACTTGAGGATGCCAATGGTGAATCCATGCCCCCAAATCAGCAGACTTCCTGCCAACTTGGGAAAAGTCAGGAAGTTGATTTTATTCTCCACCACAAACACCTTTTGCACAGGCAACGACAACGCACAGAACTGACTCTGAGGCATCGTAAGATCGTCTACACCAGAAAAGTATTCATTCGCAATCGATGCTTCCAGCACACGAATCCGCACCCATGACTCATCGTATCGCAATCCAAAGCGCTTCTCGAACACCTTCTCATCCGAACAAACATGCTCTACAATGACAATATCCAGCAACTCACGAAGCACTCCCTTGTTACGTTCAATAAACTTGGTATGCACCTCAATGGGCAATTCACGAATGTACAACCTAGGACAAGGGTTTGCCACAAAATAGCGCAAAACTTTCAGCAAATCAGACCAAAAGGAAGCATTTTCCACCACCTTCAGCGGATAGCGTTCCACCCATGAACGAAGCTGCGGAAACTCATCAAGCAACATTGCCACATCCTTACGAAACTGTGATACTTCACCACACTTCTGCAAGAAGCGCTCAATGTCCGATGCACTCTCGAATAACACGCGCTCAGGCAGATCCTGTTCGCCCAATGCTTTCGTTTTCACTGTTTTCCACTCAATCGTGTAACCAAAGCCCTTCACCTCTTTCGATTGCGAACGGATGTCCGTCAGTTCACGTTGATACTCGTCCATCGATGCGCTAGCCTTCTTGTCGCAAGGGATCACAATTGGCTCAAACTCAGAGCCAGCTACCACCGAACGCAAATAATCTACATACTTGCGTTCAGTCTTCTTACGTATTTCTACTGCCGTTATCATACTTCCATACTCCTTTCACGTTCTGCCTTAAACTCACTGATAGGCATATTATAGAGCACAGAACAGTTGCCCTTGCGCTCCACATAATGCACATACGAAATATCGTTCTCCACGATGTGAATATTGTCGCTCGGAGTCACCACGAGCAACTGCAGATGGAGTTGTTTGCAGAGCGAAATCAGATAGCGTGCCTTGTCCTCGTCCTGTGCGCGAAAAGCTTCATCTATTGCAATGAAGCGGAACGAAGAATCTAATCCACTCTTGGTTAATCCGAACTGGTAAGCGATAGCCGATCCCAGAATCGTGTATGTTAATTGTGCTTTCTCGCCACCAGACAGCTGCCCCATCGCCTCATAGGTGTTACGCTTCTGCCCATCGTCTTGGTAAAACTCCTCCGACTTATATGTGTACCATCCACGCACATCCATCACCGACTTTCGCCATGATTCGACCTGTAAGCGAGACATCAGCGGTTCAATATGCTGTTCGAAATGAATCTTGCTTCCATCGATTGTTGAATTCATCTCATGAATATTAGGTATTGCACTGCTCAGCAGGTTTTGAAACTCCTTCACATCCACATTCAATCGTTTGGTTGCTACCAACTGGATATAAGTCTTTGGAGCATCTTTGAAATCAATGCCTATAAGATACGAATTCAATTGGTCGATGGTCTTGGTGATAGACTGACACCAGTTTTGGAAGAATACATTGAATGCACTGACTTTGTTGATGATATTCTCCTGCAAATACTTGTTGAAGCGCGATTCAAACCCTGGTAAATCTTCGTCAAGCAATCGTTGGTAATAGGCCTGATATTCGCCCATAAACTCCACGGCTTCGGGCAAACGGCTCACATCCGAACGCCAATCGTGATACTTCATGGTAATTTCCTCTGCGGGATTCTTGAAGCGATAAATCAGGTTCTTCAAATCGCTATTCTTGCGACTCTTCGTTTCACGCTGTTTCTGCAAAGCTAAATCGATCTCATGTTGTAACGTGTCACGCTTTCCGTTCAAATCCTCCAATGCCACATTCAGTAAATCTGTGTGTTGCGACTCAAAAGTATCCGTATCAACTACGCCTATTTGAGCCAAAGCTGAATTACTTTCGTTTCTCCTTTCTTTGAGCTTATTCTCACGATTCTCCGATAATGTTTTCTTTTTGATAGCTTCATTGTTCTCATCATCAAGTAAACCGATTTCTTTTCTCACCCCCGCCAATTGCTCCTGTAAAATCTTCACCCGATTATTGGCTTCCTCCAGTTGTCGTTTCTGTTCTTGCTTTTGCTGAATGACTAGTACACACGACTGCCAGTCGATATCATCAAATTTATCGTATTTACTAAACAGCGTCAAATAGGTTTCCCGCTTCTTCTGAGCATTCTTTATGTCTTCCTCTAGCTTACGGACTTTAGCTGCTGTCATCTTTTCTTCCTGCTGCAACTGACGCACCTCTGCCTGTAACACGGCAATTTTCTCCTTGTTATCCCAGCCAAGCACATAGTGTTCCTTGCCTCGTATCTCTGGTCGGTCGTCTTTCTCATGCTTACCACCTCTCGCCTTTATCAGCCCCTCTTTTGTTACTGCTTTCTCTTGCAGATGGTTGAAGTCCGCAAGCGAATCAACACAACTATAGTTGAACTCAGCAAATAACCTGTCCTCAAGCCAATCCAAATACAAACACATTGGCTTGTATTCAAGCTTACGGAGCAACGAATCCGCTTTCAATGTCCTATCCAAACTCACGAATAGTCTCTGCGCCCTGGTATCGCTGATACACGATACGACCTCGCAGATTATGACCATTCACATACTCATTTACCTGCTTGTAATACTTCTCCGGCACTACCAACCGCAATGCAAAATTGTGAAGAATACGCTCAATGGAATATTCCCAATCACGCTCATCATCCTTCACACATATCAGTTCACCAATGAATGGAATCTCTTCGGTAGTTGCACCAACAGCTTCCAGTATCTCATCACGAATCTCAGCCACACGACCGGATATATTGTTCTTATGCTGCTGCAGATAGCGTATGGTGGCCATTCGTTCTTCTATGTTGCTACTGATTTCATCCTGACGGTTTTGTGCCTGACGCTTCTCTTCCATAAGTTGCCTGTCAATCGTCACTTGCAGAGCATCTTTCTCGCGTTTGGCGGTCGCACGATTAATTTCGAATACCTCTACATCAGGACTTTGTTCCATCTTCACCAGCTTTGCCAACTTATCGTATTCTTCGGCTTTGGCCTTGCGGTTATCACGTATCCTCACTCTCTGATTGATTTCCTTTTCAATTTCATGTATCTGCTGACCCACCTCGTCCTTCTCAATAGCCACCGTCAAGCGCATTTGCTCTTGTTCCAGCTCACCCTTCTGCACCTTCAACTCCTTCAACCTATCTTCCAGTTTCCTCAAGTCGCTCTTGCAGCACACCAACTCCTTGTCGCACAAATCCACCGTTCGCGCAGCAAACCAATAGGCTGCCACACTCTTCTCCTGCTCCATTTCAACTATGCGTATGTCTATCTCCTTCAGTTCCTCTGTCAATGCATTGATAGGTTCCAGTTGGGCAATCTGCTCCTTCACCTTATCGATATTAGTCTTAGCCTCCATCAGATTTTGGAAGTTGTCCTTCAGTTCCTGATACTTCTCCTCAGCCGGCAGTTCCTCGAGCATATTCGTACGAATAAAACTGTCCAGATCGTCCAACACTTTCACACCCACTATCTGATTGAAGAGTGTAAGCGCCTTGTCCGAACGCATACCGAAGAGGGTTATCATCTTTTCGCCATATGCCACCGGACCATCAAAAAACTCTATCGTGCGTTTTGTTTCATTCGTATTGTATTTTTTCGTCAGTCGCTTGCGCCAATCGCCATGCAAGTCAAACTCTGAAAAGTCACGCTCTATAGTCAACGACTCTCGGGCTACACCAAACAGTACCTTTAGTTCCTCGCCAGTGTAGTAGCGCACCTGAAACAGCGTCACCACGCGCTTGTCCACATTGCAGAACGATGCAAGCAATACCGAACGAGCCCCTTTGTCGCGCAATCTCAGCGTGGTTGTGCTCGCTGCACCCTCCTGCTGCTGATTGCCATAGTTGCCAAAGAAGTACGATTCCTCTGTACGGTTGCCCTTCTTCTCCACACCCGATGATTGATTGTAAAATCGTTGGCGCTTCAGTGGCACCATCAGCGTGAGCAGAGCATCTATCAGCGTACTCTTGCCCGAGGCGTTTGCTCCGGTCAATAGCGAGTTGTTACCATGCAAATTCATATGGTACACTTTTTTGTCAAAGGTTCCCCAATTCCACACTTCCAAATAGTCAAGCTTAAAGCCTGCCACTTCCGAACTGGTATTAAATAGGTTCATCTGCTGCATTATAGTCATTAAGTTTGTTTTTAAATTCTAATATATCGTCCAGTGTCACCTTATCCTTGATGATGCGATGTATCTTATAGCGCTTCTCACCCTCAATATGCTTTGCTTCCACCAGGAAACCAAAGCCTGCTATGCTGTCTATATAGCGGTCAAGATCTTTCTCAAACTTGGCACGATTGAATGTGGCGGGAAGAAACAATTCTGCCTCTTCCTTTATTTCAGTAGCAGTTACATACTTGTCCGAAGCCTGCGACTCTGTTGGATTGCTGTCGAAGTCTTCGAGTATCTGCCTCAACACGATGAGTATCACCGAAACCTCAAAACCATACGACCTTCTCGACACCATGTTCAATGTTTTGTCTTCGTCCAATTTCATTTGCTTGACAAAGGCAAAACCTTCATCCTTTTTCACGATGAGTTCCAGTCCCATCACACTGATATAGTCCTGAATCTCGCTTTGGTAGTCGAGTAAATCATTCCAAACTACATCGTCTTTCTCTACGATGCCTTTCAACAGTTTCACTACAGCCCTGCTGTATGGTTGTATATTTGCTGCGTTCATCTTGTTATTATAATTTCGGGAATTGATATGGTTTTATTTTCTGTAAAAATAATATGTTGCTGGCGTTCTTCGCTTACCACCGTCTTATATTCCTTCAGCACGCCAATGTATCCAAACACTTCCGACAGACCTTTCTCCACGCCTTCGTTCCGCTCTATCACCTCTGCCAGGGTCGTCTGCTGTCTGTCGTTCAACACCTCGTTGATGCGGTCTCTCAGCACCTTTCGGTCGATGTGATACGGATTGTAGAGTTTACCAATACTCTCCAAATCAGCCAGACTCAGTCCGGCTATGTCAGGCTTATCCTTATACACAGTTTCTTTTACAGGTGTGAGGGTAAGAGGGCGCTCCAGCGGCAGATTGATGTCAATGGTTTCGTATTCAAGCGAAGCATCTGGCTTTTCTTTCCGTCTGCTGGCTTCGATGAGTAGTTTCTTTATATCGTTGATTACTTGCTTTGTCGCCTCAGCATTCATATGTCCGTTCTGGCGAATGATTCGACTCAGTTTCTCGCTCATGCGGTCGTTGGTTTTCGCAACCTTCTCACCAGCGTCAAACAGATGCTTTTTCATTTCCTTGAGAAACATGTCATGTGCATCAATGCCTCTATTTTCCAGCGTTTTGTAGAGTACACCAGTCAACTCGTCCCATTCTTTCTGCAGATCGGCCGAGAGCAGAAACTCCCAAAATGCATAGAAACTTTTGCCTTGTTGCGATTGTTTTAGTTCGCCATATGCATCAAAGATGTAGTTCAACAAAGCTTTCTTCTCTGCATTTTCTGTCTGACGTTCGTATATCTCTTTGATAATCCCCTTAAAGTTGTCATCCACCTCTTTGAAATCGCTCAGCAGTTCCTTCGCCAGTTTGTTCAAACTGTTGTATCGTGGTTCTATCTGGTAGTCCTCATAAACCTCGACCTCTTCGCCCATCTCCAGCCGCTGAATCTGATGCTCTATCTCCATTTTTTTGGTTCGAAGCAATTCTAGTCGCTTCTCACGGTCCTCGTTCGAGTATTCCACCAATTCCTTCAGTTGGGAAAACAGTGTCTTGAACTTTGATTCAGTACCGATGTAATCTTCTTTTTTCAAGCTCACCACCCAATCTATCAATTTGCTTGTGTGTGACGAAATCTCGTATATCACCTCTCCCTCTTCGTTCTGATAATTGGTCAAGAATCCCTTGTCTGTCCAGTCTTTGATGAGCCGTTTCGCTTTCTGTTCGTTAGACTCTACTAGTCTCGTCATTTCAGAATCATCCTCCACCAACGTATTTTCCTGCTCATCCAGTCGGTTCTCCAGTAGCATGTGCAAGCGTTCCTGCATTATAGCCGCCTGTCCTTCAAACGCTTCAATGACAAAAGACAAGAAGAAATCCACACTTCTTGATTTTATGAGTCGTACGCTTGGTGACTCTCGTAATATTTGTGTTATTTCTTCTACTTGCATAAATGTTATTCGAAATTATTTTGTTTAAAATCCATCAGTGTCTTAAATATTACATTCAAACACTTTTAAGGTGTTATTTATCTTTACACACAAAACACCACCATTGAATCATTGAAGTTCTATAATTCATTTTCCCCAATCCTTGCGATCAGTTCAGCATTCAGTTTCTCATCTCGTCCCAACAATTGCCGTACAAGCTGATAAATCGTAGTGCAAGGATTTTGATTTGCATAACGTGAATCTGCATATTCTAAATGCTTCGCTTCCGCATACCGCAAGGCGGACTCCATTGAGCCGTAAGTAGTCATTATCTTATAATTGTTAGGATCTTTCTTGGCGTATCTGTACTTTTTCTTCGATTTATATTTCGGAGAAGCATTTACAGCTGTTGAAATCTTCTCTTCATAATCCTTTCGAGACACTCCTGTTATTACATTCTGAAAATGATATAGATACCACAATTCGAATGCTTCATTACTCCAGGCTACCTCAATGCTATTTTTTTGTCCCATCGCAATGGCTTCGTTGAAATCCTTTGCAGGAAATTCATCCCTATCGAAAACAGCCCAAACACGGTCATAGTTATTCTTATTTTTAAGATCAATGGCCTTCTCCACAACATCTTTTGTTCCACGCCCAAGCCCTTTAACCTCGATGTCATATACAATTACCCCCTGTTGCTTTTCGGCAAAAGCTTCAAAGTAATTAGGTTCAGTCTTTGTCCCTTCGCACACAATTAACACAGAGCAACGTATGACTTTCTGTTCTCTCTTTTGCGATTGCCTCCTAAATTTTGAAGAAGCATTATCTATCTTTATTCTCTTTGCTGCCATAGCCTTACATTATTAATCATTCAATATATAAGGAATGGCACCATAACGACCGGCGATATAGTTTTTCTCATAATTTGCATCATTACGAGGTTTGGTCCCGTCTGGGAGTACGATATCAATCAGACTATACAAATCCGTCTGCTCTTTAGAATCTTTCTCCGTGAACCATATCTGGTCTCGTCTTAAAATTTTCTGAGAAAGTAAGTGCGTATCGTGGGTAGTGAATATCAATTGGGCATTCTTTGGATTTGTTTCCGGATTATTGAATAATTCAATAATATACTGAGAAATCAGAGGGTGCATTTTTGCATCCAGCTCATCGATGACAAGCACGCTCCCAGAATAAAGCGTTTCGAATATCGGTCCCGAAAGATCAAATAACTTATTTGTACCGGAAGATTCCCTATCTTCAAACGAGAAGTTAATTGTACCTACTATATTACCTTTATCTGAATATACGTTATGTATAGAATCCAACTCAATACTCTTCTTGCCTTGCGTTTCTCTTTGGAAGAGTGCTCGTAATTCCATAGGCAAGTCCTGAGGAATATTGGGTTCTTCCTCATGAGTAAGAATGTTGTTAAATCCAAGTCTCAATTTCTGGAAGAAGTTGAGAGCATCAACACTCAAAGATTCTTTTTTGTGAAAAAATAATTTTGAATATGCTCTATATTGTTGATTATTCAATCCAGAAATCACATTAAAGTCCGATTGAAACCAAGAAATAACCTGACGAGATATTTCACCGCCTAACTGTTGGCATAATGACAGGAACAAACGGTTGTCATTGGTCTTTTCTTCATATCCGACTCCTTCCGGGAAATTATTCTCATCTACACAAATCCCATCTTCGTTTCTTACGAACATCATCTGCTCTTTAGAACGAGGTGTTGTTTTCCGGAATAACCATTCTTCAACGATACGCTCCAGATTATACCTGAATCCATATCTGTAACAATACTCTCCTTTCAAAAATATAATCTCAAACATAGAGGGATGGTGATTGTCCTTCAAAAGAAGAAATGGGTCATATTCCAATTGCTCATTGTCATTTAACTTCACCGACAACAACACGCAACTCGCCATTGCGTGCATCGCACTGACAAGATTGGATTTCCCACTTGAATTGGCACCATACAGCGCAAGCGAACGAAGCAGAGTATATTTATTGCAGTCAAACAAGTTCGTTTCAGTACATTCTTTCAAAGCTTTATCGGCCTCCAATACTAAGGTCTTTTTCCTATAAAACGACCTGTAATTCTCAACTGTAAATTCAAGTAACATATATCTGACTTTTAAGTGTTTCAATTATTTTTCATAACTGTTTTCGAGTACAAAGGTACAAAATTCAATTCATATAATGCATATTTTTGAGATATTTTCTCAAAAATATGCATACAGCATCTATTACATTTGCTGATTCAAAAAAATAACATGCTGAAAATCAGCAGATAATCGTTATCTATACACATAATCATATCCGCATGATTGTGTGCAAAATTATGTAGAAATGAAATATTGTTGAAATTTCTTTTATGCTGACTAAAGGTACTGAACCATTTCATGCATTTGTGTCGCATACAAGACAGTTATTCTGTTATCATCCTCAGCATAGTAAGCAATACAGTGTTCTATTCCATTCAACATATTTTCAAATGCCAAACAAGGGTTCAACCCTCCACTGACTAATGTGTTACCCAAGGCCTTCATTTTTTTGCTCCGAGTAGTAATAGGTTCTGTTTTCAAGCATCCAAGAACTTTTTCTGGACTATCCAAATAACAATAATACAACCAAATCTCAAAACAAGGATTGCTCACGACCCATCTACCTTGTACATCGGTTTGATTACCTTTAAATATTTTCTCCAACTGATCATAGAATTCATCTACATCCGAAAGGAGAAATACTTTGTCCATAGTATCCAGTTGGAAAAAGCTGCGATTCTATTTTTATTTCTCCTGTCAACTGTATTTATTCCCACTTCTCTTGCATCTGATATGGCTGTAATCCTTGTCCTTTTTCAGACATAAATACAACTCTTAAAGAGTTAAGCTCACGCTGTTTAATCAATTCCAGAAGAAAATCCTTTCCCCCCAGAGAGTACGAATATAAGACTGGTGGAAAGAATCCCTTCAGGCTTTTGGTAAGCAGAAGACACTCCTGATGTTTCATATACCTGACAATTCTCCTTATTTTGGGTTATAGACTGATGTACAAGCTATTTAGGAGTTAATCTTGAGTATTTTTTTTGAATATGTAAATTTAGATAAATCCATAACAATATTAACATTTTACATATTCAATTCACCAATAAAAGGAATAGCGCCATAACGCCCCTCCATATATCCGTTCTCAATATTAATTGTGTTGTGAATCTTAAAATCGTTTAATGAATACATATGACTCCCACCATCCTTCTTTTCAACCATCCAAGCTTCATCGGTGCGCAAAAAATCCTGATTTAGCAAACAGGTCTGATGCGTTGTAAAAATAAGTTGTCCATTGGTGTCCTGTGAGGAAAAATAACGGACAAGTTCCCTGACCAAATGTGAATGTATGCTATGATCGAGTTCATCTATGATTACCGTCTTGGCGGATTTCATTGCATCATATAATGCCGGAACAAGCGACAGTAATCTAACCGTACCGTCAGACTGTGCCTGGATATCCATATCCTTTGAAAATCCGTTTTTACCAAATTGCTGGAATAGCATTTGACTTATCTTCTGCACTCCATCTTCTACACTAATAGATCTTGTATTTCTGAAATCAACGACCTCCGACAACACTCCGGAACGCATTTCTTTAAGTTTGTCCATAGGTAGATTACTGATGTCATGGGTACTCATCCAATCTTCAAAATTTTCTGTTTCGACATTAACTCTGTTAATACCAAGACCAAGTACCTTAAATATATCCGAAGCAAATTGATTGATTTCTTTGTTGCTCTTGAATATTCCAATCAGTGCAGGATTGAAAGAATGCAAGCCAATTATTGTAAGTTCGTCCTCAAACCATTTTTGTGCAATACTAATATTTTCATCCGTCAATACCGGCATATCATTGTTTATAGTCAAAAGACTGGAAAATGGATTTTTTTCTATCCATCCCAAAACCATATTGCCTACTTCCTCTGAAGGCGTAACTGCATATTCGATTTTGCCCTCTTTGCGAGTGAAAACATTATGGTTTTCTTCCGAACCCAAACCGGAAATCTGTAGTATTTCGGAAACAATCCCAGTATTCATAATTTCCACAGAGTATATATATGGAATTCCTGTTTTTGTCTCAAACTCTATTGTCAGTTCCATAGGTTCTGTTCCTGTATTTTCTTTTAACGCAAAGATGTACTTACCAAAGGTATCCTTGTCGAGAAAACTTTTGTTCAAAGCTATTGCTTTCAAGAAATTGATACCCTTTAACAAATTGGATTTTCCAGCGCCATTGGCTCCATATATAGCAGCCATTTTCAATACAGGCAGTTTCTCATTAAGCATAGTAATATGGTTAGACAAGGTTGTCCTTTTCATATTAGGAAACATATCAAACTGAACCTCATCATTGAATGACAGAAAATTCTTCAATATAACACGCAGTATCATAAAATAGTATTTAATAAAATAATCAAACAGTAATATCAATGAGACATTAACCTATCTCAATGCAAAGATAATTAAAACAACCAGAAATGTGAAAATTTCACGTGAAAATTTCACGCATTAAAAATAAAGAAAGGCATCAAGATAAATAATATTGCTGGCGAAAAGAGAAAATACAAGATTCTATTAACCAATATCAGTCATTATGAAGTTGTATAATGTTTGGTTTAGAACCTTTTTAAATATACAAGATACTAGACTAAACCTATAATTTCTTTTCTCTAATAAACGGCACTCTATGCATCTTGAATCTGGGTTAGAATTAATACTACTAGGTATCAGATTATGATAACTATGCAGAGAATTCTTCCTTTTTCTTTTGGTTAGCATACGATTTTGAGAATTACTTAGTTCCAAAAATTATGTTTTCTTTTTTTAGTGTTATTTTTGTATAAATTTTGTCCCCAGTTTGTCCCTCTTCATATAAATAATAGGGAAAAGCATACTAAATATCAATATATTACAAATCAATTTATATTTTCTGCATCGGCAAGTAACTATCTGATTATCAATGAGTTAAATTGATTACAATCGATTGATATGGCGCTCTTTACGGGGCGCCTTTTTTGTTGCTCAAGTATCGTTGATAATCGTTGCTAAGCCTTTTTACGCCATTTTTTGTACCTCCTGTGTACCTCACCACGAAATCTAAGAATTTTCGTTGGCAAGGTCGTGGAGAAAGTTGAATATGGTTGAATATGGTTTAAGATGGTGTAATAAAACTGGAGAAATCAAGGAGAAATAAACCCTAAAAATTCAAGTAAAATGGCAAAGAGCAACATTAGAATTAAAAAGATTTGTGAATGGTGTGGCCAAGAATTCGTAGCACAAAAAGTAACTACGAAATACTGCTCACACAGATGCGCGAATTTGGCTTATAAACAGGCCATACGAGCAAAACGGATTCAGCAGGAAGAGCAAAGGATTCAAATCGTTAAGAGTGAAAAGCCTTTGATGGATATTAAAGACAAAGAATATTTGTCAATCGCTCAGGCTGCTACTTTGTTGGGGCTTTCACTGCAAGCTGTTTATAAAATGATTTATACTGGACATCTTGTTGCTTACAAGTTGAGCAGTAGGCTTTCATTTGTTCGGCAGAGCGATATAGAAGAGATGCTTAAAAGAAACCCATACAAGAAACGACAACCTAAAGACACTCTTCCTATCACAGACTTCTATACCACCAATGAGATTAAAGAGAAATTCGGTGTCAAAGATTCCTGGATATTTCATATAGCTAAAGAGCATAATATCCCCAGGACATTTAACCGTGGTAAAACCTATTGGAGTAAAAAACACTTTGATGACTACTTTGCAAAGAAAGCTCCCGATCCTGAGATCAAGGAATGGTACAGCACGCAAGACATGCAGGAGAAGTTCGGCATGACACTAACAGCCATCTATTCTTTCATATCAAAGAATGCCATTCCCAAAAAGAAAGTCGGCATTATGGTGTACTACTCCAAAAAGCATGTGGACATTGCCAAAGGTCTCATAGCTCCCGAAGAGCCCAAATACTACACCATTGCCGAAGCGATGGAGCGATTCAATTTGACGCGGGACCAACTCTACCATTATGTGAAATACCATAATATTCCCCGTATCAAGGTCGGTAAATATACCAAGATTCTGCGGGCAGAGTTGGACAAGTTCTTTGAGCCTCCAAAGATAGAATGAGCCGAAAGTTATTTTCCGGTGATAAATACCACCATTAGAACACCTATTTTATTTGCAACAAAAACAAGTATTAATCAAAAAACAATATAGCTATGACACTTACATGCACCAACGTAACTTTGAGACAAAAGCCATTGCGTAACGACCGCATATCTCTTTATCTGGATTATTATCCGGCCATCCGCAATCCTTATACGATGAAGATGAGTCGCCGGGAATTCCTCGGCATCTACATCTATGCCAAGCCTAAAAACGAGCAACAAAGAATGTTCAACCAGGATATGCTGAACAAAGCAGAGGCAATCCGCTGTATCCGTGTCCAGTCGCTTATCAATGAAGAATTCGGGTTCCTGGACAAGAACAAGCAAAAGGTAGATTTCCTCGCCTACTTCCGGACAAAGGCACGGGAAAAATATGAGAAATGGGACTGCGTTTACAATCACTTCGAGAAATTTGTCGGCGGTAAATGTACATTCGGCGATGTTACCGTAGAACTGTGCGAGAAGTTCAAGGATTACCTGCTCAAATGCAAACAGATCAATCATCCCAATGCCTACATCTCACGCAATTCGGCAGCCGGTTATTATTCAACTTTCCGAGCCTTGCTGAAAATAGCCTATAAAGAAAAGATGTTGCGTGAGAACTTGAACGACTTTCTGGAAAAGATTGAATGGAAAGAGGTCAAAAAAGAGTATCTGACACTTGATGAGGTCAAGAAATTGGCAGCTACGCCCTGCAAGATTCCTGTCTTGAAACAGGCATCCCTGTTTGCTTGCATGACTGGTCTCCGTATCAGTGATATTCTGAAGCTGGACTGGCGTGATTTTGAAGTCGGCCCGGATCAAGGCTACTACATCCGTATCTGTACCGAGAAAACAGAAACCGAGGCCACCCTTCCCATCAGTCAGGAGGCACTAGAATTGTGCGGCGAATGGAGTACTGGAAAAGTCTTCAAAGGCTTAACCCGCTCCATGACCCATCATCCTCTGAAACAATGGATTGCTGAAGCCGGAATCAGAAAGCACATAACCTTCCACTGCTTCAGGCACTCGTATGCGGTCATCCAAATCTCTTTAGGTACAGACATTTACACAGTATCGAAGATGCTGACGCACAAGAATGTCACCACCACTCAAATCTATGCTGATTTGGTTAATTCCAAGAAGCGAGAGACGGCTAATAAGATTTCGCTGAAATAGCATTGGTTCTGTAACATAAGAAGAGTCCGACGTGGGGTTAAAACCTAGTCGGACTCTTCTTTTTTATTCTATTGTGGCATAGATTGCATAGAAATAAGTACCATATCGAGGACAAATGCTGCCACTTTATTGGATTTATAACATGGTATCTATGAAATGACATATATTTGCGCACAAACGATTAACAAATATCACTATGAATCAGAAAAGTATTGAACATATAACACTCTATTCCCTTGTATTGGTAGGTACTCTTGTTGTTGGCGTTTTAGCTCGTCAGTTTGTTTTATCCAAAGGTGTTGACGATTTCAGTAGTAGTGTTGCGTTTTTTGCAACAGTAATTGTCTTAATGGCGATCTATGCCAGTTTGCAGATAACTTTCAATCAGTTTCTGCAGCCACGCATAGAAGCTTTTCTATTGCATATCTCTGCCTTTCAAACAATGAAAAATCATAATGATACCGTTTCTGTTCCGGAAGCCTCTACAATCAAAGATTCAAACCAAGCTAAGCCTGATGTCATTGAGTCTGCTCTTACCGCTGAAGAAACAATCTCTGAACCCTCAGAATATGAAGTTATGCGAACCAACGCTATAGCCAAAAAGAATCGTGCTACTCAAACCAAATTAGAAAAGGTGCTCAATTATACTAAGCAAACAATGGTTGCCTATATGAGTGAAGAGGATCTCAACCGTCTATGTACATACGTTGCTGAATATAGTTCAGGCGATACCTTACAAAAGATATCGCCCGTAAAGGTGGATTCACAACTTAAAAGCATCGATATTATGCATTTTGGTTGGAACATTGGTAAAGCGTTCAGCAAAAAGCGTATTCACACAGCCACATTCATCAAGAATGTCTTTTCCCACGCTTTGTGCGACTTAGAAATTTCAACTATTGAGCGTAAAATGTCGCATGCCGAATCAAAGTGCGAAATTAATCTAGATAGTAAAATTGCGTAGTTTTATTTGTTATTTGCATTGTTTATTACAAAGTTTAGCTATATCAATCTTAAAGTATTATTATACCAATCAAATTAAACTTTCCAACATCAACTCTTTCCAATAATTGTAGTTATAATTCTACATCGAATAATAATCAATCACTTATGATTATCTAAAAACTTACAACTCCGAGTGGAGCATAAAATATGAAAATAACATATCATTAAGTCACTCATTCGCTATAGGACCGCCATACTCTTGTATATACTTATGATATTTAGCAACTGTATGCTGACAAGCAACGAAATGCACAAACAATGGATTATAATTCAGAGAATCAGCAAGTATTCTATTTAAAAGTTTGTAATTATTCATTTGATTTTCATCAAATTTTTGAATATCAGCATCAACCTCTGGTTCCAATCTATCAAGGAAAATCATATATTTACGTAAAATAGAAACTACATAATCACAGACTTGTATCATTGCATCTGTTCCAGACTCCTTAAAACTATAATTATCAGGAGCTTTACCATCAATAATAATATCTTCTTCTGCAATCTGGCTCATAACCTGTTTTTCTTCATCAAACACCAAGGTTTTCTTTGGAAAACTAAGAATCTGTTGCCTATAAAATTGTACAAAATTTCCGACCCATTCATGAGTAGTTTCATTCTGAATAAAAACCAATTCTTTCTGTTCTTTAGCCTTCTCTAGAGAATTTTTGAGAAAGACTAGCAACGGATTTAAACGGTATTTTTTCGCATCTTCGACAATAACACCATCAATAAGGATTATAAGTTCTGACAAGAAATCCTTAATGTACTTTGTTCCAACATTTGGATACTTATATTTTTTGAATATTGAGATTGTCGTATTTGGATTCCTTTTCAAGACTTTGTATAGTTCAGCCTTGAATGCAAAAGGAGCACACTCTAGTCCACTTATTGAATCAATAATATCCACAAATCCATAATAGAAAACCTGCACAATACAAAAATGAATATGCCATCCTTTGTCTTGAATTATTTGGAGTATTTTTCTAAAATTGTCCTTGCGCAATATTTCAATAAAAGTTCCTTTTAAATCCTTTGTTGATTTTATTTCTTTTTCTAAGTTTTTACCTAATGCCGTTTTCAACTCTTCCAAAGAAATAATATCATCTGCCTGAACACCACCCAACACAAATACAGTATCTGAATCTGCATTGAGCTTGCCATCTTTAATAATCAAGTGTTTTATGTTACCTGATTCATCGTAGTATAAAGTTTCCTCTTTATCAATATACATCTCATCTATGCCTTGAGCTTTCATCATCATTCTGTTGCTATTACTAACCTCTGTATAATCCATGATTAAATATTTGAGCTTTTGTTTATATTTATACAATCGCTATGTTCGCATAGAAAATCCAAAGGATCAATCTCTGCAGTTTCCTTCATTCTTTCTTCAATAAAATCATTTGTAGCAGGTGCTATATTAATCTTAATATTCTGGAATATTGGGAGCGATTTTATCTTATCTTGATACTTCACGAACTTATCATTTCGCGGTGTAAGAGCAAAGCATAATGCACTTGCAAACACATCTGCTAACTGTATTCCGAACTCTTCATGAGACTTTGCGATTTTTATATTGCCGACAGGCAGAGGATATACGTGCGTTCCTTTACCATACCCAACAACAGTTTCTGGTACTTCCATATCTCTAAGACTTTCCATAAACTCTATGTTTGCAAAGAAAGGTTCCGAGGAATCAAAAAGAACATTCTCTTTTTCCTTAGTTCTTTTATACCATTCTTGAATTGATTCGGAAAATAATGGTATTGTTAAATCAATATAGAATTTCTTATTGCTTAAGGCATTTTTAATATATATAATTGTAGGAGGTATCTCTGACAACATCTCGAAGAACTCTTCTCTTGTATCAACATCATATCTCAACTTATCTGTGGTCCTATAAAAGTTCGCAATGGATTCTACTGACGGGTTTCTAACCATTCCAACAAAATTATTCTCAAATTCAGCTACCAAATCCTTATTAGGATGCAATATAGCAAAACAATACAAGCCATTAGCTAAAATCAGATTCTTTGCTCCTTCATATAGATTTATACCATTGATGTGGTACATTGTTTCTACTAGAATATTCACAATATTGGCATAGATACAGTATCGTTTGTAGGCAAACGATAGAAGTATGTGATAATTGTCCATCAGAGGGTGATTAAATATCTTATCCAGCATTTTCTGACCTTGATAACTTTTATACATACTTTTGAAATGAAGTTCTTTTCCCCATTCACAATAACCAATGTCTTTTTTTATTTGAGCAATTTCTTCATCTGTAATCCTAATAGAAGCCAATGAAAAATATGGTTGTTTACTATTTACCAAATCAGCTCCAGTATATCCAGATTCATCAAAATACAACATACAAAAATAATTTTATTATTAGGTTGTTATAACTACTTTTTCGTGTCTTTTTATGAAAAACGTCTAACATATTCCATAATAAGCTGCTGAATTAATATTTGCAAAATTAGTAAAATGTTGAAATTCACAGTATTTATTCCTATATGTTTTATCACCATATATTCCACATTTACAAAAAACAAGACTATTTCTTATCAATAATAACCATTTATAGTATTTGATTATATATTACATATCTAATTATCAGCTATTTACCACCATTTTAAGTTATCTAACAGTTATATTCCGGTGATGTTTTCCACCATCAAAACACCGATTTCCTTTGCCAGCGAATAATTAAAAACGAGTACGTATGGCAAACGAACAAATCACTTTTGATAAGCTGCCGCAGGCGGTAGGTTATCTCACAGAACAGATGGAACAAATCCGGCAAATGGTGGCGGCACTGCAACCGCAAGCTTCTTCCGACAAGCATCGTCTTGTTGAAATTGACGAAGCCTGTAAAATCACACGAAAGGCGAAGCCTACCATTTACACACTTGCGCGTAAAGGACTGATTCCAGCTTACAAACGAGGTAAGAAACTCTACTTCTATGAAGATGAGTTACTGCAATGGATTGAGTCCGGACGCAAGCAGATGCAGGCAATGTCGCTCCAGGAACAGGCAGCGGAGATAGTACATGGAGCGAAACGCAAACCAAAGGGAGGGTATAACTTTTGATCTGCATGGCTATGGAAACCTCCAAATTAACAGCTGAAGGTATTATCGGCGAGGCTGTGCGCATCGGAGCCAAAATGTCCGGCGGTGAGTTCCCGATAGAAATCTTTCCTATCAGGATCCAGCGTATCATCAGCAGTTTGCACGATTGTCAGGGCTATCCCGTGGATTATGTTGCTGCGGCTATCCTTGCGGCTATTGCTGTGGGGATTGGCAACTCCCATTTGGTGCAGGTGAAGCGCAACTGGCTGGAAAGTCCCATTCTGTACATGGCACTGATTGGTCGCCCTGGAGCCAATAAGAGTCATCCGCTGAGTTTCGCTTTCCAGCCGTTTATTGAACACGACTATTGTCAGAATCAAGAATATCAGAAGCTGTATGCCGAGTATGAACGCACTATGTCCATGAGTAAGAAGGAACGCTTGGAAGCCGGTTTGGATGAGTTTCCGCAGGCTCCCGTGCGCAGCCGCTTTCTTGTTTCGGATATCACTCCCGAAGGATTGAGCCTGATACATGCACAGAATCCCAGAGGGCTCTGCCTTTGGTCGGACGAACTGTCGGCCTGGTTCAAGAATTTCAACCGCTACAATAACGGCTCGGAAGAACAGTTCTGGCTTTCGGTGTTCAATGCCAAGCCTACGATTTCCGATCGCAAGAGTTCGCAAAGTTCCATTTTTATCAGACGTCCTTACATCTCCGTTATCGGTACCATCCAAAAGAAGATTCTGGGCGAACTGGTCAAGGGCGAGCGTTCGAGTAACGGTTTCATAGACCGTATTCTTTTCGTGATGCCCGAATCTGTCTTGAAAAGCAGATGGAACGACCGGGAAACTCCCGAAGAGCTGGAAATCCAGTGGCAACAAATTATTGACAAGCTCATCGCACAGGATTGTCCGCATGACGAGAATAATGAGTTGCAGCCTCAATGCCTGCCATTCGATGAAAACGCCAAGCAACGGCTTTACGGTTGGCAGCATGAAAATGCCCACCAATGTGATATGGAAACCAATGATGCTTTGGTCGGTATTTACTGCAAACTGGAAATCTACATTATCCGGTTTTGTCTGATTATCCAGCTTGCCCGATGGACTTGCGGAGAGTGCGACAAGCATACGATTGACCTTGAAAGCGTGAACCGTGCCATCCTTCTAGCCGAGTATTTTCGGACTACAGCCGTAAAAGTGCAGACCGCCGTCAGTCAGGAACAGTTGAGCGAATTGCACCGCAACATCTACCTGAACCTGCCTCAGAGGTTTACAACGGCAGAAGGTATCGGCATTGCTGAAAGTTACGGGATGAAGGAGCATGCTTTCAAGATGTTTCTAAAACGACACATCGGAACATTATTCAGAAAAGAGAATCATGGAGAATACAGTAAATAAACCTGTTACTATGCACATTTTCGCAACCGAGGGGTTTGTGAAGTTGCGAAAATGTGCATAGTAACATCCAAACAGAAAGAAGAATGAACTACAGATTCACATTAGAACCATACAAAGGTGTCAGCACCCGGCACACATGTCCGAACTGCCACCGCAAAAGTTGTTTCGCCAAATACATCGATACGGAAAAGCAAATCAGCTTTCCCGATTATGTAGGGCGATGCAATCATGAACAAAAGTGCGGCTACAACTATACGCCCAAAATGTACTTTGACGAGAATCCGATTGCCAAGGAGCGATTGAGCGAAGAGTTTGTGCCGGTGTCCAAGCCTCGCATCAGTCTACCTCCTGCGCCATCCTTCATTGAGCCCGAAATTATGAGGCAATCCCTGAAGCTTTATCACACGAACAAACTGTTTCAGTTCCTGAGTTTCCATTTTGGACAGGAGGCTACCGAAGAGCTAATGTTGCGCTACCATGTAGGAACCTCGAAGCATTGGCCGGGATCTACGGTCTTCTGGCAGGTGGATATTTTCGGACGGGTACGAACCGGAAAAGTGATGCTCTACAATCCTGAAAACGGAAGACGGATTAAAGAACCGCACAACTACATCACGTGGGTACATTCCCTTTTGAAGAAAGAGAATTTCCACCTCCGGCAATGCCTGTTTGGTGAGCATCTTTTGTCCTCTGACCAGCAACGTCCGGTTGCTCTTGTGGAGAGTGAGAAAAGCGCTTTGATTTCCAGCATCTATCTGCCGCAATATCTATGGATTGCCTCGGGCGGAAAGAACGGAGCATTTAATCGGGATGCCATGAGCGTATTGAGAAACCGGCGTGTCCTGCTCTTTCCTGATCTGGGTGCAACCGACTATTGGAACAGTAAAATGGAGATGATCCGAAACCTGGGAATAGAGGTTTCTCTCTTCGATTTTATGGAAAGAAACGCAACAAAAGAAGAACGGGATGCGGGTTATGACATTGCAGATTTTCTGCTGAGAGAAGAGACAAAGGAAGCTATTTTCAATCGTCTTGTCACGTTGAATCCGGCCTTGAAAACGCTGGTCGAAACGTTCGATTTGCAGCTCGTCGATGTGAAGAAAGCACCGCTTTCAGCAATGGCTCAACATACCTAGAAAGGAATTTTCAAACAATGACTTTCAGATGTCTGATTCACTTCTTTTTCACTGGAGCAAGTTTATGCCGGTGTATTACATTTCCCGGCCACTTGCTCACCTCAAAAGACGGTGAGATGGCTCCCGATGGTCACAATTATTAATCTCAAAAGCAAATATTATGGACAAGAAAAATACAGTTACAATCCGTCTTACAGACGAACAATTCGGCTGGCTCAGAGCACTCAGCCGACGCAGTAAACGCAGTCAAAGCGAAGTAGTGCGTTCACTCATCGAACACGGTACAGTACGCGAACGGATTACGAAAGAAAATCTTGACATCATCCGAAAACTGATTGGCGAAAGCACGAACCTGAACCAGCTTGCCAAACGAGCCAACGCTTACGGTTTTTATCGTGTGGCCGATGAGTGCCGTACCGCCGTTCAACAGATTTCACAACTTATAAAACAACTCAAGGATGATCGGTAAAATTGTCAAGGGCACATCGTTTTCCGGATGTGTAAACTATGTGCTGAAAGAAGATAAATCGCGCTTGCTGAAAGCGGTTGGTGTCTACGGTTCACCTGAAGAAATAGCGGAACAATTCGAGTTACAGACTTTACTGAACGACAAGGTCAAGAACACGGTCGGCCATATATCATTGAGCTTTTCCGCAGAAGACGGAGATCGTATCCGTGACGATGATGGGCTGATGCTGAAGATCGCCCACGACTATATGAAGCTGATGGGAATCGAGAACACGCAGTTCATCATCGCCCGGCATACTGACCGTGATCATCCGCATTGTCACATCGTTTACAACCGGGTAGATAATGACGGTCGTACCATCAGTGACAAGAACGACCGTTATCGAAATGAAAAGGTCTGCAAGATGCTGACAGCCCGTTACCGCTTGCATTTTGCCGAAGGGAAAGAGCATGTCAATTTCATGCGGTTGCGCCATCACGATAGGGTTAAGTATTTTATCTATCATGCCTTGAAACGAGAAGTTCCGAATGCCCGAAGCTGGAGTGAACTGCGACTGGCTTTACGGAGATATGGAATTGATACGCAATGGAAGCTAAGTCGCACGACCGGAGAAATGGAGGGTGTCAAGTTCACATGCAACCAACAGACCTTTAGCGGTTCCAAAATTGATCGTCAGTTCAGTTTTCTGAACATCGACCAGGAACTGAGATATAACGCTCTTTCTGCTACCATGAACCTACATCAGGTACAGGCAGAAACCATACGCGAGGAACCTCGGCATGAATATCAGCAGGAGAATCATTCCAGTATCAGTCTGGGATTGTTCACACCCTCTCCTACGGATTATGATAAAGAGGAAGCGATACAGGCCAACCGGCTTAAAAAGAAGAAAAAGAAACCGAAACGCAAGCGAGGTTTCAGTCTATAATCAATTTTTTATTAACCATCAAAATTCAAATTATTATGAACTATTCCGATTTTATTTACGATTTCAATCTCTATTTGTGTGAGAGATTTGGTTACAGAAATTGCTGTTCCGTCATGCATAACGCCAACGGCATTTGTGTTTCTGTTCATGTAGGCGAAATGGATTTATACATCCGTTTCTGGGAATACAGTTGTGGCGTAGGTCACTACCCCGACTGGAGCATAATCATTGTACGCAGCAACTTCAAACGAAACCAGCAGGAAAACCTGAAAGACCTTGCTCGCTTCTTCAAAGAATACGCCCCACGCTATGGTTACAAATACCTCTGCACCGAGGATGATGACTACAAGTATTATCAGACCCTTGGCCTGAAACTTATCCACAGAGGATTTTTCAGACAATATAATTATGGATTGCCGTTGAAGGAATTGGAGGTGTAACGTGGATTTCTTTATGGAGGAGAGGGAAATCCTCTCCTTTTATTTTGTATCACCATTACTTATCGTTAATAGAGGGATAAAATATCGTTGTTATTCGATATTATTCAGTCCGAATTTTCATAAATAACTTTACACAAAATAAAGAACAAACTACTTCATTGGGGACTTATAGTCCATATATGTTTTCCCTATTAACTGTACCTCCTTACTAATCGTATTTTTAAGTATTGCCTTGGTTATGTTTTGCGCATCAATTTTAATCTGTTTTGTTTCTGTATGATTCTCATATTCAAACTTGATTTCTTTAATCTTGATATTTCCGCAATCTGTTTTTATAAAAGCATCGTCAAATGGAAATACATAGTCTTTATTTTGTTGACAATTTTCAGGTAATTCTTCTTCTAATTTCTGTATATCTGCAATAATCTCATCTTTTGCATTTCTAATCTTATTTTCTTTAGTTGTTAAAGGAATATGGGTTGCATTAATCCATTTGTTGCTACTAGGCGAAAAACTCAAACAGTCCAGTCGTTTCTTATATAATTGGATATTAAAATCATGTTCTTTAGCCCAATCTTCATCAATAAGAAACAGTCTATGTCTAATAGAACTATCAATAGTTAATGTGGTTTCAGCAACAATAGCCTCTCCCTCTTCTGGTTCCCTTAATTCCATTAAATCAATCCCGTAATGCGCACCAAATTTCTTTGCACCTTCTTGATACCCCTTTTTAGTAACCATTATGCCTTTTACATTTTCTAAATCATAGAGGACACCAAAAAAGTCTCTCACTTTACCAATAGATACTGTGTGGTTATAATTCTTACACTCTATTACAATCTTAAATGTGGTATTATCATATTGATATTCCCAGTACACATCTATTTGATGCTTCTGGCCTGACTTTCCAGTCAATTTCACATTATGCTTAACATCTATATTCTTTACATACAAATTCTTCAAAATCTCATTATAAATCTCTTGAGTAAATTTCTCATATTCAATATTATCATTCATAAAAATCAATTTTAAGATTGTCTATACTTCAAAAGTAAACAATTTATCTTAATCAATATTGTCTAAATACACAATTAGTTAAAATAGAATTTGAAAATTACATTGTATATGATTTATTGACTAAAACAACATTTTCTTGTATGATAAGCAATATTCTTTCTAAATTAGAAATGAGATTGCAAGAAAAACATTAGTTTTGTAGCATATAATCATGGCATTATGGAAAATAAAGATTTGAATCGATTAAAAGTGGTGCTTGCAGAGAAGAAACGGACAAATAAGTGGCTTGCAGAAAAACTCGGCAAAGATCCAGCTACTGTCTCAAAATGGTGTACTAATTCTGCTCAACCTAACTTGGAGAATCTCATGGAGATTGCAAAATGTCTAGAAGTGGATGTTAATGAACTTCTAAGAATGAAATAATTGGTTTTAGACAACCAAACAGATGGACTAACATGGATGAGCAATAATTCATCCGAATTCAAAAGAACATACTACTTTTACTAATTTCAAAAGAAATAACCAATATGGCGGAAGAAATAAAAGATGAGATCGTTCTAAATGATGATGAACTGATCTGCGTCCTAACTGGAAATAAGAAAAAAGCAAATACTAAGGAACTGATGCTTCAATCTGTAATCCTTCAAATGAATGAGGAATATGGATTTGAAATGTCTGACATGAAACGTGATTTTACATTTTCTTTCCAAGATGATGAAGATAAACGTAAACGTGTCACAGTCGATCTTGCCATATTCCGTGCAGGCTCTGCCAAAGAACTTGAAAATCTTGAACGCATTTGTATCGTTTGCGATACCAAAGTGAAAGCTGCCGATTCCAAGAAAGGTGTTGAAAGCACATTGAATTATGCTCTACGTGCATCTTCCTGTGATTTTGGATTATGGACTAATGGAGATGAGCTTCATTTCAGTCAAAGAATAGAAGACGCAGTCGGCAATGAGAAGATTGTTGATATTGCAGACTTTCCAGGAGTCGACGAATCCATTGAAGATATGGAACGTAGAGGTGATCGTTCACAACCTCGTAAGCCTGCTAACGATTCGTTAATCAGAACATTCAAACGTTGCCATGATTATATATACGGAAATGAAGGAAGAAAGAAGGATGCTTTTTGGGAACTTCTAAATCTGATCTTCTGTAAGATTTATGATGAAAAGCGCAGATACCTTTGTGCAGAACGTAATGAATCGTATCATCGCCAATTCTGGGTTGGTGTAAAGGAGAGGAATACTGTAGAAGGTCAAAAGGCTGTGGCAAAGCGTATAAAATCTATCTTTGAACAGTTGAAAACCGATGCAATATTTAAGGAGGTATTTGCTGGAAATGAACAGATTTCATTATCTGATTATGGAGTAGCTTATGTTGCGTCTGAAATCGCAAAATACTCCTTTTTGGATGCTACAGTTGATGTCAAGGGTACTGCATATGAGACTATTGTCAGCAACACGCTAAAACAAGAGGCAGGTCAGTTCTTTACTCCTCGAAACGTAATAAAGTGTATGGTGGAGATTATTAATCCTACCATTAATTCTCGTGTACTTGATCCAGCATGTGGGTCTGGAGGTTTCATTGTTATGGTACTTGATCATGTCCGCAAACAGATAACCAAGAATATGTTTCCAGAATTAGATGGTGCATTACTTGAAGCAAAGGCTAATTCTGATACAGTAAATGCAAAAGTCAAGGAGTATGCTGAGAATATGATTTTTGGGTTTGATTTCGATCCAGACTTAAAGAAAGCAGCTAAAATGAATATGGTAATGGCTGGTGACGGTCATTCAAATATATATAATATTAATTCACTTGAATATCCTAATGGTACTCTTCCTGATGTAGATAGAGTCAGCGAATCTGTCGCTAATAGTGTAAAACACAAAGGCGATATAAAAGATTGTGATAGCGCTTACTCATTAGAAAATGCGATGGGTAAATTTGATTGTATTTTCACAAATCCTCCATTTGGCTCTAAAGTCGAGGTTGCTTCTACTATATCAGAGAATTATGAACTGAAAGCTTTCACTGCGCCTGAAGTTCTATTCATTGAACAGTGCTACAATTTCTTGAAACCAGGAGGAAAAATGGGAATCGTATTGCCAGATGGAATACTTGGTAATCCAAATACAGAACCTGTCCGTAAATGGATATTAGAACATTTCAAGCTACTTGCAAGCATCGACTTGCCTGTAGAGACATTTCTTCCACAAGTCGGAGTGCAAGCCTCGTTACTTTTCCTTCAGAAGAAAACGGCATTGGAACGCTTGGTTGATCCAAACAGCGAAATTTATGACGTGTTTATGGCAATTGCAGAAAAGGTTGGGAAAGACCGTAGAGGCAATGTCATTTATGAACGAGACGATGATGGTGCAGAACTCCTTTTTGTAGAAAAGAAAGAATGGGCCAGTTATAATCATAATGGAGAACTTATCGCACGACACCGTACAGAACGTGTAAAACATGTAGATGATGATCTGCCTAAGATAAGTATGGCTTATAAAAAATTTTTAGAGGGGCAAGCATGAAAACAAGTGTAATAAACTATTCAATGAGTCGTCAAAAAGGGTTAAGGTTCGACGCAAGCTTTTATTTATCAGACGGATTAACTGCAAGACGAAAGGTAGAATCATCTCCTTATGGAATATTCACTATAAAAGATGTTTCTATAAATATTTTTTATGGTAATCGGGCAAAACGTATATATGTTACAAAACCTGAACATGGGATTCCATTTTTAAGTAGTTCTGACATTTTACGAGCGAATTTAGAGAATGTGAAATTAGCATCAAAGCAATACACACCATGTATAGAGCAGATGACCCTTCGAAAAGGATGGATATTAATATCAAGATCAGGAACGATAGGAAACTGTGCATTTACAAATGCAAAACATGCTCAGAAGTTAGCTTCTGAGCATGTTATTCGGATTAATCCGAATAACATCCTCAAAAGCGGTCTGGTATACGCATATCTAGCTTCTCAATATGGTCATTCTCTTTTAACTCAAGGAACTTTTGGTGCTGTAATACAACACATAGAACCTGATTTTGTTGCATCATTACCTATCCCCAAATTTCCTAAAGCATTTCAAAATAAGGTGGATGATTTAATTCAAAACGCATCTACTTTAAGAGAAGAGGCTGCAGAGATACTGACAAAAGCGAGAAAAATACTCAAAGAAAAAGTACATCTTAGGGACTTGAGTCCAGATGATTATGATTACTTTGGGCCACACCCTTATTACCGAGAAGTCTCTTGCTTTGTCCGTAAACGTAAAGATATTGATACGACAACAATAAATGCATTTAATCATTCAGAGCGGATAAGAAATATCAAAACTCTTCTAAAGTGTAATACAAAACCATTATATGAGATCCTTTTAGGTGGAAAAACTTTTTCTACTGGATCGTTTCCACGAGTTGAAACGAAAAAAGGATATGGTGTCATGCTAATTAATCAATCTGATATATTTGATACAGTTATAAAAGGGAAATATATTTCCAAACGTAATGTAAATCTATCTAATTTAGTTGAATATGGAGAGGTCTTAATTGCAGGAGTTGGAACCCTTGGAGAGAATGAAACTTTTTGTCGAACCATTTTTGCAAATGAAGATTTAGTCGGGCAACTTGTGTCTGGTGAATTTATAAGAATGAAAACAACAGAAGAAGTACCATCCGGTTATCTTTTCGCATGGCTTTCATCAGACTACGGATTTAGATTACTTCGAAATACTCAAACAGGTACAAAATTGTGCAGACCCATACCTAGCTTAGTTTTACAAATTCCAGTACCTATTTTAGACTTCAAAGATATGTATGAAATTGATGAAATGGTAAGAGATGCACACACCAAACAGCATATTGCAAACAACAATGAAAAAGAAGCAATTTCAATGATAGAATGTGAGATAGAAAATAGGAACAAAGAAAATAACAAACATGATATTGGGTTGTAATTGTTTATTAAGAAGTAATAGGAAATTTAAAGTATTGAATAATATATGGCAAAAATATATATACCCAAATTTTCTGGAGGTCCTGTCAATGCAGGAGAAGAAAGACTCCTTAAGTTCTTGGAGCTAAAGCTACCTGATAATTTTTATCTGGTTCCAAATGGAGAATATCCGAGTATGAATGCACAGGGTGCAGTTCAATATTGGGAATATGACTGTATAGTCATAGCTCCTCATGCTATCTACGCCATAGAAAATAAAGACTATAAAGGACGAATAGAAGCAAATGATACTTCATGGTTTATAAATGATACAGAGAAGCCCAATCCAATAAAATCAGCTACTTTCAAAAGTAAATTATTAGCCAGCTATCTAAAAAAGAAAGATCATCGCTTTGGTTTGGCTTGGGTGGATGCTATTGTAACCCTTAGTTCTCTTGGACAAAACAAATCAGGTTTTGAAAGTGGCTCGTATTGCGATAACAAAACATTTCTCTTAAATGAAGAACTTGTGGACTATTTGATGGATCATGACCGCCTTCATAAGTCTGCAAATGCTATCAGCCATCTTCAATTACCGATTATGGAATATCTTGTCGGTAGCAGTGAGTCCAAAAAGAAGAAAAAGACAGAGGTCTGCAATTATATTATTGATGAAATATTAGAAGCAAATGATGACTATGTAGAGTATTTGTGTCATAGCAAGTTTTTACAGGATAAAAAGCATAAAGTTCGTGATTATGCTCTTGATAAAGAGGGCTTGTCACCTATGCAACTCGATAGGCACAATAAGTTGGTGCATAACGCTGAGATGAGTGAAGAGTTATTACCGGCCTCTCCTCTTATCATCAAAAGCCGTTGCCAAACTAGTGAAGACGGGAATCATTACTATGTTATTACCGATTATCTGGAAGAACATTCATTGCGCAGTGCCATGCAAAGGAATACTTTTACAGATAAAGATAAAGTTATGATTATCCTCGACTTGGGTAAAGCTCTTGTTTTGGCTCATGAAAATGGTATCATTCATCGTAATGTGTGTCCTGAGAATATTTATATTCAAGTTGATAGACATGCTGCTTTAGCCAATTTTGGCCTATCATATAATGTGCTGCATGAGCCTGACAAACAAAATATATCTTTAAGTATGGATGCGTTCGATCGTGATCCATATACATCAGAGGATGTACTCATTGGAGATTATTCGCCATCTTCAGATGTTTACTCTTTTGGAGTTATTGTCTATGAGCTTATGGTTGGCGAATTACCGTTCTCAAATTACTTGCAACTTAAAGCAAAGGGAGGCTCATTAACTGAAGACATGATGCCGAGCAAACGAAACCCTAATGTAGATCCTTGGGTTGACATTGTATGTAATAGAATTATAGTAGAAGATGCAAGCCATCGATGGTCTAATATTGAGGAAATCTGTGACTATATTTTTGAAGAGGCTATTGAGAAGAAATACGGTCAACAGGAAAAACATCCTGAAGCCAAAGACTGGAGTGAATTGAAAAATGGAGATATGATAACTCCTGAAATATCACTATACAAGGAGTTGGGTGAAGGTGGATTCTCAAAGGTCTTTCAAGCTATCCATACTCTTCAGCCCGGAGCAATGTTTGCTGTCAAAATATTCAAGGAAGGAGTTAGTCCACAATCTACAATAGATGAATTTAACGCACTAAAGGATGTTAATCATACGAATATTGTCCGTTTTAAATTTAATGGTACAACCTACGGTGGATTATTCTACACCTTAATGGAGTTCATCAATGGTAAGGATATAAGAGAATACTGCCTTGGAGATAAGTATTTTACTCTTCCTATAATATATAAGTTTATTCATGAGATGGCTTCAGCTCTCGTGTATCTTCATGCCAGGAAACTCAGGCATCGTGACATCAAGCCTGAGAACATTATCTTTGAGAAAAGTGGAAAGTTTGTTCTTATCGACTTCAATATCGCTACAAGTAATGTTCATGATCTTGACAAAGTTGGAACATGGCCGTATTTAGCCCCTGATTTAATGAATGGGCAGACCATGCAATGGGAAGATAGTGCAGATACATTTGCGTTGGGCATAACATTATATGAGTTATTGACACACAGCTATCCTTGGCCCGGCAAAAGAATACCTATTTTAGATAAGGTGCCAACAGATATTATGTCGTTAAATTCTTTAATAAGCCCAGACTTTGGAGCATTCGTCATGAAGGCAATCAATACACGACATGAAAATCGCTTCAAGACAGCAAAAGAGATGTTGGAGTCTTTAGAGGCTATTGGAGAATCTGGAATAGCGAAGAAAACAGAAGTCTCTGTCCTTGACTATAACGGACAAGAGCTGCGAATAGTTGATTATATCAATAGCCTTTATAGCCAAAGCCAAGGAGGGAATGCTGGAACACGTGCAGGATGGAAAGGCAATAATATATTGGACAAAGAGACATATACAAAGACAAAGTTAGATACCGACCTGCTTTCTGCAATTAAGGAAGGAAAATATCGTCTTCTGATTATTACAGGAAATGCCGGTGATGGTAAAACAGCGTTTATACGTCAGGTAGAACAATATAGCGATGAGATTAAGTATTTTGACGATACTCATAATGGAGCCCGTATTCTCTTGAATGGAATTGTATATCAGACTAATTATGATGGTTCTCAGGATGAAAAGAATATGAAGAACAGCGATGTTCTAACCGATTTTTTCAAACCATTTGAAGGATTAAATGCCGATTTCAATCAAGCACCAGAAGGCCGTATTATTGCCATCAATGAAGGTAGATTAATGGACTTTCTTGAAGGATCTCCTGAACATAAATTCCTCTATGATGCTATTGATGAATACTTTTATAAAGGTGGAATCGCCAAACTTCCTGATGGCGTAATGATTATCAATTTGAATCTACGTTCAGTAACAGCAAAGGACGATAATGGCAACTCATTACTACGTAAACAAATCAAGGCTTTGACGTCTCCTCATCTGTGGAGCAAATGTAGAACTTGCCCATTAGCGAGCAAATGTTTTATTAACTTTAACGTTAGCTCTTTTAATGATTCTGCTGTAGGAAACGAAATTATCACTCGTCTCGAGTGGATTGTAAGAACCATAGTTTATAAACGTGAAGTTCACATTACTATGCGAGACTTGCGCTCCATGATAGCGTGGATGCTGACTCGCGATTATACTTGTGACCAAATACCAGCCCTCATTCAAAGAGAAGAAGACATAAGAACTAAACTTGAAGAAGCTTCAGATACTTATACAAAGGCTGTATTACAGCAAGAATACGAACAGATACGCCTTGAAGAGTGGCTTAGGTTATATTTTAATGTAACAGCACCAGAAAGTGCTTATTTCCCTCATTTACGATCTGAGGATAGAATCATTAAATTGTTGCGAGAAACAGATATTGCAAATGTTGCAATTCCAGATAAGGATAGAGATTTGTATTATCGTGACAAAAACGAACTTGATTATTTGGCTTTTGCCTCTCGTTCTACGATACCATTGTTAGATGAATTCAATTCATTGCTAACAATTAAGCCAAGTTATGATATGTCACCTAAGGAGATAGAGTTCTTAAAGATACGCCATCAAACCTTTATCAGACATCAGTACTTTGAGGGAAAAGTCGATTTCATGCAACGAATGCCATATCAATCTATCAAAGATTTCTATGAGATTCTTAACAGTAATGATACAAACTGGTTAGCTGAAAAGAAACGTTTGGCTTATGCCATCTCATGCAGTGAAGGATGTTGGAATCCAGGAATTTCAACTCAACACCTGCTCCTATCTTCTTCAAGAGTAAATGATCCAAGTGGAAAGAGCTATCGAAGATTCCCGCTTGAAGACTTTGACTTGATGGTAGACACAAATGAACGCCTTACAGAGTTTCTTGAACACGAATATGATAATTTTATATTCAGGTACAAAAAGAACCATTCTGTTCAACTTACAGTGTCACTTGATTTGTATGAGATGTTGTACTATATCAAGAACGGATTTAGTCCGTCATTAAGCGATCTCAGAGGTCGTTTTATCGAGTTGCAGGTATTTAAGAACTTACTTGCTAGCGAAACCTACACTGAGGTCATTGTGACGAACAATGAGAAATCTTATTACAAGATTTCTTTAGATAGAAAAACTATGCAACTGATAGTTGACCCATTAAAAAAAGAGGAGGAATAAGCCATGCAAATGCCTATTATTGACAAAGAAGAAAAAGCCTTCCGCGATCCATATATATTTGCTTCAGATGTAAAAGCTATTACAATTGACAATGTTTTAGTAAATCTATTTATGCTCATGCGTAATAATGGAGCACGTATCAAGCTAATGTTAAAATCTGGAAAATTTCATGACATTAGATCGTTAAAGGAATATTTCATGATTTTAGAAAAGGAGCATTGTGTATCTGGCTATTCAGATAATCAAGAAGCTATTGAAAGTTGGCTTAGAAGTAGCCTTGTGAACATGGTGTATCGTGGCAAGGCGAAAGAAAATGTCGCATCTATGCGCCCACTACATTTGGAGAGCTACAGAATTAGGAACATTAAACACACAAAAGATTATAATTCTGCAGATCAGTTATTTATCATGTTAAGTCAGCGTCCAGAAGTCATGAAAGCTCTCAAAGATTATCTTTCAATCGGTTGGGACAATTCCAGCCGAAAATTGGTGGATAATTCGACTTTAGATGTTGATACTGCTGGTATTCTTCATTTAATTAAACTTATTGATATTGATACAAAAGCATCATCGTCTCAAATAGTTATTAAACCACTATTAGAAAAGCAGTCCAATCTTTTCTGTGATGACATAATGCGTCTTTTAGCATATCAACATAGTATTCCACGTTCAGTATTTATTGACTACCTGCGGATACTAGTTGGATTTCATCTGTCTCTGTATTTCCAAAAGCTCATATACCTGTTGCCTAAAATGGTTAAGGAAGGAACAGTTGATGTTATGGATGATTGGAGTCAGGTGGTAGATTTGACAGATAAGCTTGAAAGCGGCGTTGCTCCTATAGCATGTGCAGATATGGATAAAACATTTAATGGGTTAATTGATTATATCAAAGCCTCATATTCCATAAAAGTTATGCGACGAATAGTGACTCCTCACGCTTCTGTAGCAACAGCTCTTTCAATGATAAAGAATCCAGCTCTTGAAATCAACGCTGATATAAATGCCAATCTACGTAATATATTCAATAAATATTATGCTAATGTAAAAACGGCAGAAGAACAGCAGGAAGCAGAACAAAATGTAAAGGAACTGCAAGAATATCTTCAATTTGAAGAGACTCCTCTTGATAAATATGTACAATGTTTAATGAAAGTTGGTGCTGCGTATCAATTAAGGTATTCACGAGATTTCATTGATAAAGCTTCTATGAAAAATGAAGCGTCAGCATTCATCATAGATGGAAGAAGCCGTAAACATAGAAGACGTGGAGCTATTGGATCAAAATTATTAGAAGTATTGGTACAATTGCTAGTCATAGACCAAACTCCTTCAGGAGGATTAGAATCAAGACCCCTAAGTATTCGCCAACTTGCAAAAGAAATACGGGACAGATATGGTTTAATAATTGATGGCACAGATGAACCTCGATTTAAGGACGCCGACATTAAGACACATCTGGCATTTAAAGAAAACATGAACGCACTCAAAAACAAATTGCGGCAAATTGGTTTCTACACGGATTTAAGTGATGCTTCTTCTTTACAGAAGATTCGTCCGAGGTATAAGTTCAACCATTAATAAAAGAAACAATGAATATAATAAAAGCATACTACGACCATATCCTTGACATATTCATGGAGGTATATGGCAAAAGCATAGAATTTGCACAACCAGGTAATTGCATGAAAGTCACAAGTCTGTCTTTAGACATATTACGTGACTTGTATGCTCGTTTGTCTCTGCTTAACACCGAAACTCTATTCTATATACTTACAGAAGATCCCGATATGACGGGAGCAGAGTATATAACACCTACAAAGTTGATTGAACTCCGGAATGATTTAACAAAATCCATTTTAGTACTCATACCTGTTAATAGCTCAACATCGGCTGAGGACTCTTATGGTAATGCTACTTTTAGGGAGTTAAGCATTTCAGACTTTGATGAAATACTATATAAGAAACTTCAAACACAATTATCTGGCAAACAAGCCATAAAAGAGGCATTAAATTATGCAGGAAAAGATCTTGACTGTACACTCCAGGATAAGATCAAATACCTGCTGTATGTTATCTTAAATGGGGAAACAGACGAAGCAATTGGAAACGGGTTATATTTGCTAAACTTGCTTCCTGACTCCTCTTTAGTTTCAAAAAAAGAGTATATTCCTCAGTTTCTTGTCAAAAACGATGAATGTATATCTGTAATGGCTGATTATTCAATGGCTATTGCAGATAGGATTAGTTCAATTCCTGTAAAACCAGGAACAATCCAACAAGATGTAGCAAAATTTTTGCGTGAGAACAACTCACTAATTAACAGAAAGGACTTATGCGCACAAGTTTTGGAGAACTATCCTCAGTTGAATTTTTCTAATTGGTATAGCTATCTAAAGAACATTACAGAATTAGGTGTACTACATGTAACAAAAGTAGAATTAGGTGGTAAAGTCTTTCATCTTGACGGTGAAGACATAAAACTTAAAATGGAACCAAGTAAAGGAGCTAAAGTCAAACTACGAATCTACTTCTCCCCCAAGCCCAGTGCTTATACCGAATTAAAGAAAGTAAAGATTGCCATCATGAATGGCGATGGCTTCTATAAAGAGACTGATGTTGTAACTAAAAAAATATCAGAAAATAACAAGGATTATCGTGACATAACATTCTCACTGAATAACGCCTTTGAGAACGGAACATATTTTTTCCATGTATATGCAGAAAACAATGACGGTACTGAGCTGAATGTATCAGACGCGTTTAGGGATGAAGCTATTCAACATGAATGGGAAAAGGTTAAAACAAGCGGTAATATAAGTAAGGAAGAGTTTCAACAGCAGACCAGACGACTGCTGACCTCTGACAGTGATACGTTCTTCTTGCAAGTCGTAAACGCTACGGATGAGCCTGAAGAAACAGGTACTCGTATGAAAATAAATAATGTACTTCAAGCTTATTTCCGCTATCGTATCGAACTCAATCGAAAAGGACAGGAACTCACTACCCCTCAAAGACAAGCAATAAATGACAAATCAGGGAAAACATCTGACGATGAATATAAGAGTTGGCAGTTTGCAACGCATATAAAAACATTTCAATTACGATATGATACAAACAACAACTATCAGATTCCACTCTCAATCAAGCTTCTTGAATTGGAAGAGACGATTCTAAAAAACAGCAAAAAGCTGTGTTATATTGATGCTATAATATCAGATAACTATACAGATGAGACCCTCAAATCAATAATTCTGAGAGAAATAGATGATTTACAAATACCTGAATCTCTTATTGAGAAAAGAGTGTCTTTATTTGAAAGCATTCTTAATTCAGCACCAGACAGAACTGGAGTAATTGAGACTTACGAAGTATTCAACCACATCGGCGACATAAAGGAGTATATTCATGAATATCATGCATGGCTAAAATCTCTTAATGAAAAGAATATAAGTCAGTCATTAGCCGTTCTCATACAAAGTATTGATACTGTTTCTCTTCAAATAGAGATGCCAGATGGCAGAATTGCTCATACAAAACTGCTGACACCTCTACATCCTATCAGACTGGGATGGTTAGTCAATATATATGAGCAATATGAAGAATGGGAAGCCAAAACTGCAGAAGATTCTCGCTACAGAAAGCCTGATGTTTGGTATAAGAAGCTGGACAACTTGTTCTATGGAGATTTACTTCAGGATGTTGCTCCATTAGTTATGCGCGACATTCATAATGAGGACTATCTCCAATATGTTGGTGAACTATGTTTTGGTTGGGGATTCTACGTTAATCCTCAGCAGTCTGGTGATGACACCTTCTCGACAGGATTTCGCCAGCTAAAAGCATATGTGTCCCAATTACTTAATATTGGTGTTCAGTATCGTATAGATTCTGATGTGAACAAGCAGATGGTTTACCGTCTGATTTGGAAGTATATAACACAGCATCCTTATACAAACAAGCTTATTATCAATATATTCAATGCCGGAGATGCAGCTGTTTTCGCTGACAACCTTGTTATGCTTGAACGTGATACCGCAAATACACCTTTTGATATTCATTACGAAATCAGGATGTTTTGCGATGATAAGCGCTTTCCGCAAGGAGAAGCATTAAGAGACTTATTAAATCCGGATACCCAAGTATCAGAAGAAGCAGAGAATTTTTCTCAGCCAGATGATAACAGGCTATTCCCAAAATTGCGTTTTTCGGTCAATAGCGTGGATGAATTTACCAATGACCCTAATAAATATCCGGCTCATCTGTCTTTCTTGGTAAATCCATTTCCAACAAAAGCATCGCTTAAACGCTCAAACACACGGCAACAGTCATTTTTCTTAAATGGCGTTATCACCCGTCCGATAATTCAAGTAGAAAAAGCGGAAAAGGGTTACATGTGGCATAGATATATCTCTGAAGCACCATTAGCAAATCCTGTATCAAATTTTTCTAATGAAACTCAGGAACTTTTTTCAACTCTTCAGTGGATAGTTGCAAACTCTATGACTACAGATCATGAAGTATCTGTACCATCGCTTACGCTAAGCATCAAAGATAAAAACTCCATCCTACTGTCATATGTGCATGATATTAGTGACTGGGTAATAACTTTTGATAAAAACATGGGACCGGAATTCTATGATATTCCATGCAAAGAAGGTGAAACTCCGTATCTTTTAGATTATCTTCCGAGTGTGGAGTTAAATGGTATATCATCATTCCTGACTTGTAGACCGACATCAGAAATAGAAGGATTATTAGTGCCTTATTTTAAGAACTTTGGTATAAACCTGAGTGATAAAGAGTCTTTTTTTGAACTTTTAGCTGATATTCGTTCTGTTTCAAGTAGTATGATAATGCAACTAGGAAGCACCAGAAACAAGGCTTTTGAAGTCTTGGGTACAACCTTGATGAAACGAATGTTACGGAAAAAAGACCTTCTTTCTGATTCATTTATAATTCCTATAGACCTTCACCAGGAGTTATTCCGAGATATGGATGCAGAATCACACGAGCGTGCAGATAACCTGTTAGTTGATTTTCATACAAATCAAAGAGAGATTGTTTTCACAGTAATTGAAATCAAATGTCGTCAAAACTTATCTGATGATGAACTTTCAGCATTACAGGAAAAAATGCGTCACCAAATAGACAACACTATTTTAGCTCTAAGAAAACGTTTTGACATTGATTTTCAAACTCCAGATCGACTGGACCGGGAGCTGATGACACTTGAATTGCAGTCTCTGCTCATATTTTATTCAAAACGTGCAGCAAGGTATCAATATCTCAATGAAGAAACAGCTGATGAATATGAGAAGTTTATCCTTTCTTTGATTCAAGGTAATTACACAATCAGATTCAAGAGGCTCGGATTAATATATCAATTTGGTAGTACTGAATATCAACGGAAAGATGACATGAACGAGATATTATACTATATCATGGGAAAGCCTATGATTGAGCGTATTCTCGACAAAGACATGTCCGTCAAGACAATTGATTTGGAAATGATGAATGCTGATGAGGATTTTCGCACAGCTTTTGAGACATCTGATCGATTGATACGCGAAGAATCCTTTAAATTGAGCCATCACGAAGAAGAATTACCATCTGAAGAGACAGATAATGTAGGGCCTTCTGAAAAATCACAAGGAGATATTATTGATTCTTCAGAACATGAGGAAGTAAAGGATGAGTCTAACTTCGGAGAAAATATAGTTAATGTAAATCCTTCAGATTCAGAAAAAATAGATTCTGATAGTAACGAAAAAGAACAATGCAATAATGCAAAAACAACTTCAAAACAAGAAGAGATAGCTGATTATAAGGCACCAGTCTACGATATTCTCATCGGTAAGACTAGCGGAAGTGAACAATATGGTATTCTTGGTGAAAGTATTAATGGTCACAAGAAAATTGCTATTGATCTGAGTGAGACGAATACGATAAGTCTTTTTGGTGTTCAAGGTGGAGGTAAAAGCTATACAATCGGAACTATCACGGAGATGACCCTAAAGCAGTTCCCCAATATAAACCTCTTGCCTGCACCTATGGCCAGTGTCATCTTCCACTACAGCGAAAGTATGGATTATGCACCTGAATTTACCTCGATGATTTATCCGAATGACGAAGCTGGTCAGTTGAAGAAGCTTAAGGATGTTTATGGAGCAGAGCCTGATAATATTAATGATGTCATTATGCTTTGTCCTATTGACAAATTAGAGGAAAGGCAGGAAGAGTATCCTTCAATAGAAATTCATCCTATTGCATTCCACTCTACAGACTTAAATGTTCAAGATTGGATGTTCCTACTGAAAGCTGTTGGAAATGAGTCCACTTATATAAATCAGCTTCGTGCTATAATGAGAGCGAACCGAAAAAATCTCAATCTTAATAGCTTAAAGCAGAGTGTTGATGCGTCCCCATTGCTTTCTGCTTCACAAAAAGCATTAGCACAACAACGTTTATCTTTTGCTGAAGAATATATTGATGATAGTCGAAAACTGGGTTCTTTACTCCGTCCAGGTCGCTTGATTATTGTGGATTTGAGAGATGAGTTTATTGACAAAGATGATGCCCTTGGCCTTTTCGTAATAATGTTGAATATATTCGCTGGTGTTAAGGAATATCAAGGAATAAGATTCAATAAATTCATTGTTTTTGATGAAGCTCATAAATACATGGACAACAAGGAGTTGACAAGTACAATTGTCACTGCTATACGAGAAATGAGACATAAAGGAGTGTCAATGATGATAGCAAGCCAGGATCCAATGAGCCTACCAACAGAGATAATTGAACTTTCGTCGATAATGCTGATGCACAAGTTCAATAGCCCTCAATGGGTTAAACATGTACAAAAATCTATAACCCAACTACAAACATTATCATCTTCAGATATGGCTACATTAATGCCAGGAGAAGCTTATTTATGGGCAACTAAATCTACCGACAAAGGAGTAACGAGCCGTCCTATGAAAATAAGTACAAGACCAAGAGTGACCAAACATGGAGGTGATACAATTAAAGCTGTATAATGGAAATAATTAAATATAGTAATATAGGATGTCGTGAAATAAATCAAGACTGTCTCGCATCATTGTCGTTCGATCATGATAAAAGTATTCATATTGTAGCAGATGGTATAGGTGGATATGACTGTGGAGAGATAGCCTCAAAGATAGTATGTGAAAGTTATATTCATGGATTAGTCAATAATCTGTCTATAGATGAAGTGACTAAGGAGGTTTCAAAAAATATTCAAACAGAATGCAGGAACTTAGGCGTCTCCAAAATGGGGAGCACTGTTGCTGCTGTATTCCTGAATGGTTTACAAGCTTCAATTTTTTGGGCTGGAGATTCAAGAGTATATGTCTTTAGGGATAAACATCTTTTATATCAAACAGAAGATCACTCATTATTGAATGAATTAAGTCGTATAAGAGAACTCTCTTTTGACGAAAAAAAACGGTACAAGCATATAATAACACGCTCTATCATGGGCAATGCTGACGACAAGGTTGATCATGATAACCTCGAATTATGCTTTGGGGACGAAATTCTAATATGTACGGATGGTATGTATAATGAATATCCTATTGATTATTTAATAGAATCAATCCGCATGGATAAACTTGACATAGAGAAAAAAAATGATAGTTTTATGGACAATCACTCATTTATATACATATTGTTATGAGAATTGAATGTGACAAAGTCATAACCACAGATGATTTTGATGAGAAATATTCTATGTGGCAAGGCCGAACATTGACCGTCATGGGAGAATACATAAAAGTTAGTCAGCCAGGTATACATTCCCGCTATTTTGACACAATATATTTGTTCGAAAGCACTGGAATTATGATTGGTTTTAAGTATGATGGAGTCTTACCAGAATGTTATATCTCAACCCAAGACGGTTTTGAGTCAGATTGTTATGTCGATGCAGCACCATACTTATTTCAAGACAAAGATAGGATTTTCGCAGTCGTTAAACGCAGCTATAGGAATGTCGATCTTCACAAACAAGTTATTGGATTGACAATAATTGACACAAGCAATTTGATGCCTATTGATGAACGATACACATGGCCAATGTGGGAAAGTATAGAATCTATACATAATGGTGCAGTGCTTATCAAAAAAGGTGACTGCTCATATGGACTATCAAGCATTGATAAATTCCCTGCATGTAATCTTGTAAGAAACGCCTATTTAATCAAACAAGATATCGATGAAGAAAACGTTTATCTTGTTTACGGTTCAAGTATGGAAGTAGATATGAAACGAATAGATTTTACAAAGAAATTAGTTAAAATCAAGTAGATATTATGATTCTAAACAGTCTGATAATTGATGCAATAAAGAAAAAGTCAGGACTATGTTTTGACAAGGCAAAGGACTATGATATCTTATGTGATAAAATATTTTCATCAACAAATAGAACCATAGGCGTTAATACTATTAAGCGGCTAATGGGATATATAGTAGATGACCGAAAAACGAATGAATATACATTGAATACTATAGCAATGTATATGGGGTTTCAGTGTTGGAATGACATGTATGGAGCCTTTCGTTTAGATAGTGAGTGGAATTATTCTGATGATACAGTATATGTTCAAGATTTACATTTAGGCTCTACTATTAAGATTAAGTACTTGAATCGCACGATTATATTTCAAGTTATCACATTTAAAGGGATTCAGGCTCTTAAAGTAATTGAAGCAACCAACAGTAGTTTGAAAGCAGATGACATTCTATTTGTAGAACATTTAAGAAGAGGAGAAATTCTCGAATCAAAAGTTGTCTACAGAGGAGACAAAATAGGTAACTATCGTACTAATGGTGAAATTTTGGAGATGGAAGTTATTAAAGAGTAGGTATTATTTCTTGTCAAGTGAGGAAAAGAAAAAATAACGAGTTATGACAGATGCGTTGAAAAAACAAGTAGTGGGCAAATATAAAGGAAGCATCATCTTTTGCTGTTTCTTAAAGGAAGATGCAAAAATTATGAAAGACTTATAAAACGTTTCATCTTTCACACTTAAAATTATGGTTAAAATCAATTTAGATAATTTTAGAGACTCTGACGGAAGTATATTCGTTTATCGGCCTAAAGTGTACTTTGACAATTTGTGTTTTGAATATGCCGAAAAGACTGTAGATGAGAAATTAGAAATTCTATCAGAATTAGTTATTAATGGTCTGGATCTTGTTTCAGAAATTGAAAAATATATGGAAAATCGTTCACCTGTCACCATAACATCCTTAAAGGATACATTAGCATACTATTTCTTGTACCTTAGAGGTGAAGATCCATATTCTACTGGATTCCATGGATTAGACGAATTTTCAGAAACCCAATTAGCTGCCATGCTCCAAGAATCATTAGTAGCGCATTACAATGATATATGCTTCAAAAATAGTATTAATATGCTGTAAACCAATTACATGTACATTATGATACAAGATAAAGATACTAATTTCGTTTACATATCGAACAAGTTGAGTCTCTGGAAAAACTATAGTACGTTTTGCAATGAATTGATGTCAGTCATGGATGAATTGAAAATTCCTTATGGAAAAATCTATGATGCAAAAGATGTTTGGGCAAGAGATTTCATGCCTATTCAATTAGAAGAAAATATTTTTTTAAAATACCAATATGCTCCAGATTACCTAGTCCGAATTGAAAAGAGAAAGTCATACATAACAGATTGTGCGGAAGCGTGTCGAAAATTAGGCATACAATATCAAGAGACTGACATAGTAATTGATGGAGGTAATGTTGTACTATGTGGGGATAATGTGATTATGACCGATAAAGTTTTTGCAGAAAATAACACGGATAAACATGATGTAGACTTTCACAAACAATTAGAAGACATTTTCGGACATAAGGTAATTATTATACCATGGCACGCTACTGGAGAGTTAGATGATGAAGAAGCTGATGTTTATGGACATGCTGATGGTTTTATAAAATATTGTGGAGGGAATCATATTCTCATGGGTAATCATCGTGATTCTGATGAAGAGGAAGCCATTTTGATTCGTAAGGTTCTTGAAGAAAACGGATATGTAGTAACGGAGATGTTATTTACAGTACAAGAACCCAGATATGACTTAAATTGGGCATATATCAATTTCCTTCAAGTCGGTAACAATATTATATTACCGAAGTTTGGTATCAATGAAGATGAGCAGGCGAAACGTTTTGTACAAACAGCGTTCCCCTATTGTCGAGTACGGCAAATAGACTGTAATGCTATTGCTAAAGATGGTGGGGCATTACATTGCATAACATGGAATATAAAGAAATCTTAGACAATAAACGGAAAAAGTATTATTTACCAGAATATTTTATAGTGCCATTTAAGCACAAAAATTATCTTTCGTCCTTTTATAAATAAAGTAGCTCGCCATAAACAGTCTTCATTTATGACGAGCTATCGGTTATATCATTTATTGTATCGAAGAGATTTAATACAATTTTGACAGTGTCTTGGACAAGCTAATAATTGGAATGTCTGTCATTTCCAATTCATTTTATGGCGTTTAATTACTTATTTTTATTTTATTGCTGTCCGATAAAACTTTTCAAACCCTCAATAACTTATTGATATACATAAAATTAATCAGTAATTTTAATAAAGAGGCTTATCTATAAGAACAATACTGATAATCAGCCTATTGAATATGTTTATCGGACACTAATGTTTTTATTTAATAAAAAGAATCACTATAGGCCAATTTCATTTATGGCTGGGTTACTCGGCTATACACACAAATGTATTTAAAGATTCTAATACAATTTTATAATTTCAGACAATAAATCTTCTATATTATTATCACATTGATTGGTATCACAATGTATGTGATGACCAGACTTAAGATATTTAAGCCAACAGGCCAACATATCACGATAAGTTTCATCTAAAGTATCGAGAGAAGAATATTTCCCTACATAGTTATTATAGGCCCCCCATGATTCGTTAGATACAGGATAAAGAGATCCATTATGTCGAATATCGGTAGGAAGGACATGCGCATATCCATCTTCATCAATCACGAGTTGGTTACCTCGTCTATCATCAGCATTCCTCATTTCATTTTCAATCTCTTCTTTCGTAAAAAGATGATGCGGCTTACCTATCAGACAAAACTCTATGTCAAAATGACATTTTATATTAAGATTCGATATGTCAAATCCTTTACATTTATTTTGAATTGAATCATTAAGGTCATTAACGATGCTAATAGCTACATCTCTATCATAAACCTGATACTTTTCAATACTCTCATCATTTCCTTCACGAATCATTCCATCTGAGCAAAGATACCATCCTAAATTATATAGCCAAGAAATATAAGAGCCAAATTTGAATTTAAAACAGAAAGCAATATTTCCATTTTCTTTTTGTTCTTGTATAAATTCTGAAAAATCCCATAATTTAAAAGACTCTTTTATAAAATCGTCAGGTTTAGGTAATTTTTTCTCATCAACATTTATCTGTAAACATAAATTTGGTTGCCTTTCCGGATATGGATGATCACCAAATTCATGCATATTCAATATTTCTTCCTCCTTGTAACCTTTTGAAACACCATACGCTATTTCTTTTTGCATTCGTTCAAAATAATTACGCAACTCTTCGTTACTCATCATAGCATGACGCCCATCATAAGTAGAAGGTATATGATTGTATGGACTGATTTTCATTACAATAAGGAACTTTCCTTGTGTAAATCTGTTTACAATTTTGTAATCTATAGGAAGTGGTAACCCTGAATCATAATCATATACACCATATACAGCATCATCAGCTTTAACATAATGTCCAGGAGTATCTTCTACAAGAAGTTGATCACCAAATCTTGATACAGGAACTCCATCAATTGGCTCTACATTTTCTGCTTCAATGAAGAAATAATTCCAACGCGAATCTTGGAATGATTCAAAATATAATGCTTTAGGCTTTATGACATTAATACCTCCTTTTGTATAAATATATATAAACCCTGCTTCTGGAGCAATATCTGCATAAGAAAAATCCAATCCTCCACTTTCTGGCAATAGCATATGATTCATTGCAGAAGAAGATGCTAAGA
>PPYF01188105.1_pt1 | contig 68143 bp, 58 predicted proteins | sample 1559871 | NCBI WGS metagenome assembly PPYF01 (sample SAMN08240021, study PRJNA423297) | Human gut metagenome, whole genome shotgun sequencing project. | reverse complement strand
GGATGGAGCAGCTTGGTAGCTCGTCGGGCTCATAACCCGAAGGTCGTTGGTTCAAATCCAGCTCCCGCAACCAGTTTTATGCGTCACCGATGGGTGACAGACAAGAAAAAGAAAGAATTTGGCGCGGGATGGAGCAGTTTGGTAGCTCGTCGGGCTCATAACCCGAAGGTCGTTGGTTCAAATCCAGCTCCCGCAACCACATTTAAAGCCCACTGAAAACTCAGTGGGCTTTTTTGTATTTGATGTTTCCCTTCCGTATCATGTTCTTTTGTATCGTTCGCCATTTTCCCAACCCATTTCTTTCATCTTTATGACTGGAGTCTAACCGGTTCCTCAAGGGCGTATTTAAATCGCAGGTTGGATCGCCAAACAGGCGACTTGCAACTGTATTGCCAGTGCTTGCGGCTGACGTGAGGGGGGGATCTGGATCTCTCCACCGATCGATAGGATCTGCTCGACATAATGATCCGGGGATTCAGCGGTTTTAAACTCCCAGCTATTTCCATTACGAGTCAAAGGTTGTATCCCCGCAAACAGTTCGGTAGATAGCAGCTGTACGGAGCTTGTAGTTGGCGCAAATGGTGTTTGCAGGGTTAATTGCAAAATGCTGTTAGCGGGGGCGCTAATTCGAATGCGCCCGGGCATGGGTGGCTGTTTATTCGAAATAGCGAGCCCCGGCGAGACGATAAGCCCTCCCATACCATCGACTACCGCCCAGCCGGCCAGATTTTTCTGCATCCGTAGTTTGCCAAAATCCAGCGGATTGACCGTTTCGATAGAAACTTGATTGCAACTGGTGGCACCGACCAAAGCGGAATGAAACAGTAAAGCGCTGCCTAATAAAACAGGGAGCCACGGTAAACTCAGCGCAATGCCTTGTTTGAGTGCTAAAACGGCGTTTTTCATGGTTCGACATCCTGTTGTAAGCTGCCTTGAGCGAGCAAGAGATTAAAGGTTGCACTGCTTGGGCTGTCGCGTAGGGTAATAGCGAGTGCACCGGAGGGGATGGGCGTCAGTTCGATGTCTTGTTGAGGCGCTAGCCGCAGTTGCCATTCCCCGCGGTAAGCGCTATCAAAGCTGTAGTAGCCATCCGATAGCGTACTGGTTTCTGCATAGACTTTTCCGTCTGCACTCAGCAGTTGTAACCGCACGTGCTCCAACGGATCTTTACTGCCGCTGGAGTCTTGCTGCATCAGGATGCCGTTCAGCTCTTTCGCCTCTATCACGCCCATACTAACGGACAGGGTTTGACCGGGGCGTGGCCAGATTTCAACGGCGGGTTGCATGGGCGTGAGAAACGGGTCGGGTAGTGAGTCAGCCTGCAGTTTCAGGATCGTCGGTGAGGTTGCGGATAAGCCGCTCAACAGCACTCGGCCATTTTGATCGGTTTTGATTGGGTGCAGAAAATCATTATTAAGCACACCAATATCGGCTAAGGGGCGAGATTGACCTTGTGCTGTTTGCTGCGAAACCAGCAAATCAGCGGCACCATTATAGGTATTACTGGTACTGCTGATGGTAAAGCCCTTGTTCGGTTGGTAAGCCAAGGCGAAATTAAGGCCTGCTGCCAGAGAATATTCGCCTTCCGCTGACCGAGATACGCCTAGAGATAGGGTTGAAAACCCCAGATCTTTATTCCATGCCAGTCCGGCACCAAGCCCTGAATTAGGGGTGTAGCTCAGGTTAAGATTCAGTGAGTCATTGTTGTAATAACGCCAGAGCGCTGAGAAATTGCTATATTGAAATCCCAAGCTGTTATCCAACCGGTAATAAACTTCCCCGCGAAAATCAAAAAGATCACGTCGATAGGATGCTAATAAGCGATAACTATTTTGTGTATCGGCGGTATGTTGTCCTGCGTAGCTGTCTTGTACTCGTTCGAACTGGTGGTTAAAGAACAGATCACCCACATTATGGCTGTAGTTGATGTTGGCCAAAACATGACGATACTGGTCAAATTGCACTTTTTGGGTGGCGGATAGGGAAAGGTAACCTAACGCAGGAGATAAGCGATTGATGGGAATACCGACTCGGCCTTCTAACCGAGAGCGAAGCGAGCTGATTCCTCGCAAGTTTTGGATAGAGGTGAAATCCTCATCATAATGCTCATATTCTACGCTAAATGGCAGATAGTTTAGGGGAACATAGGTTTTGCCATAAAATCCTAATCCACCGGCTTGTTGTTTAACGACTCCACCAGAAAAATTCACCGAGCCCAGTACTGGGCGTAGCTCTATACCGTAATAGTTACTCGCTTCCGATATCGGTTCCTTGCTGTAAATTGGGCCGAAAAATGTGTCGTTGTCTTCTTGTTCGTCAAATGTGGTTTTTAGTAACGGCGAACGAGCGGCAAAAAATCCGGTAGTCAGCCAGCGGGTTAAGCCATAATCAAGGCGCAGAGAGCCTACGATTTCACCAGAGAAAGGGTTGTCGGCTTTATCCACGACTGGCAGTAATGCATCATTAGCTTGCGCCAGATAGCCGTAAGATTGAAATTCTCCCGCGGGCACATTGTTGCTGCTGATATCTTGTTGATAGCTAATTTCCCTGACTTGTCCTTGCGGGCCGTATAACACCACACGGATATTATTACTGCCATATCCCACCGGAATTTGGGTAAAGCGATAACGGCCATTATTATTAACCGGCTGGAAACTGTATAAGCGGCTACCAATATACAGCTCGGCATCCCAGCCAGGAGGTGCATCGCCTTCGATGATAGTGGTGTCAAAATTCGTGGTGCGGGTGAGCGGCGCGGCTTGGAAACGCATGCCACGCCCACTCGGCATACCTTGGATTAAAGGAACACTCAGGCCACTGATATCACCAAACTGCAAATCATATAAATGTGGAATATTAAACACGTTGCCACGCGGGTCGCGTCGCCCCGTCTGCAGGCGAAGATCTGACAATGGCTTATCATTATTGCCACTGACAAACAGGGTATTTGTCATGTACAGGGCTTCAGCTACCATCAGCATGTTATAGCTGCCGTTATATTGCCCACTGTTGTTTCGCTCAGCACTCAAGGATACATCGGCTTCTGGCGTACCAAAAAACTGGTAAGGGAAGTCGACTGTTATAGGGGCGACTGCCGATGGTTGCTCTGTTTGTAATGGCATGCGCCAGCGATTTTTGCGTGCAACCCGCAAATCAATCGGCCATGGCCGCGCAGTTTCAATAGCTAGACGCTGTGTGGTTTGATCAAATTGGATATTCAAATTAAACGCTTTTTCTAGCAATGTTGCGGCGATATAAATTGTATCTTGAGCGGAGAAAAAATCCTGTGCGGAGAAGGTCGCGCTAGCGCCATTGATGCGCAGCGTTTGTTTATCGAGGTTGGCTTCTAAGGCTTCGCCGGTGTTGGCTAACAACAGATTAAGCTGCTGATTGTCTGGTTGCTCTCCGGTTGCGTCCGCCGCAGTAAATAAAGCGGCGGCTGAAACAAAGAGGCTGCCATGAACCAGCGCGATATCCAGAAAATCGGGCGTGATGTTGCCATTAATACTGAGCTCGGCAACGAATGTCTCTGCAATGTCAGACCCGCTCTGTGATGTCGTATCTGGTACAGTATTCGGCTCTGGATTAGGCGCTGTTCCGGCAACCGACTCTGCTGCCGCTATGGGTGGCGAGTCCTGTGGTACCGCTGAGGCCGTACCGAAGCTAACCCCCGCGCTCAGAGCCAACAATATCAGCGCTAAGCGCAGGGCGGTTTGTTGCCTGAACATTGCCATGGCTCAGCCGTTGCACTGTTCCTGTATTGGGTTTCCCTTGGCGGGGAAGTGATCCCAAATTTTCAGGCAATAGGTTCCCGCAGCACCGGCGGTGAATTTGCCGCGCGGCATGCGGACAACACTTTCATTGGTGGTGGGGCGCAAATGCAAACGGCCTGAGCTCAATACATCGCCGGTTGCTTGGTTGATGACCTGAATTTGGCCGACAAAACTTTGCCCTGGTACGGTTTTAGTGACAGGGAAGTAACCCAGATATTCGCGGTCTTTGGGGGTATATACCAACTTCTGCGCACGAATTCCCGGGGTATCAATGCCATGGCGTAAATACACGGTCACAGGCAGCACCGGCATGATGGGAATGGTTACTGCAACGCCTTGTGCTTTTTCTGCGGCTTTGGCTTCAGGCCCGGGTCTGGTTAGTGCCGAGACATTCAGTTTCAGCATGTATTCCCCGGGGGGCAGTTTATCCAGCTGACGAGCTGAAATCCGCATTGGGATCGTCTGGTTGGCGGGCACTTTGGCGCGTTGTGGTGCCCAGCGAATAAATTCACTGCCATCTTGGGTTTTGGCATTCATTACCATCTTGACTGATTGCAACGCGAACTCGGTAGGTAGTGAGCCGAGATTAACTAGCTCCAGTGAGGCCGAACGGTCAGTATCATTCAAGACCAGCACGTTATCGGATAGCGCGACAGAAAGCCCCTTGGGGGTGGTTGATGCAATTTCAGCGTGCACCGGAGCCACAAGCGTGAGCAGTACAGGAAAGACGAATAGAGATGCGCTAGTACGCCAATTTTCTGCAGTAAACGCAGATGAAATCTGAGATAACATACAACGTCCTTTCTTGGCCGGTCGGCATAAAAAATCACGACCGGTGTTCACCGGTCGTGTCCGTACAATCACTTATTGGTTATCTTCCAGCGTCACGGTTAATGGCGCTGAGGTTTTATAGGAGCCGTAGTTGGCCTCTACAATATTGTCAGGAATTGTTAATTCCCCACCAATGTAGACTTGAGTAGAGCCACCGCTAATCACTGGCGCTAAGGTAGATGCGGTTAAATTGGCGGTTAAGGCTGCAGCACTAACCGGGGCTGGTAGAGTAACAGCAAAATTGTTACTGCTTGTCCCAGCAAATGTCATATTAGTATTATCTTTTAACGTGACTGTAGCGACAGTTGCATTTGGCGCTCCAGATCCTTTCAATTGGCACGTCGAGCGAACTGGTGCTTGGTGGCTACTCGCGTTGGAAAGCGCTGCTGTGCCGCCAGAGCGTACTGCAGCACTGCCGTCGCTAGGCAACGTAATGACTGTGTCACCACCGCGAGAACCTGTCCCCATTCGCCAAACACCGAAGTTAACATCGGAGCAGGTCAGTTCCAGTGTTGGTGCAATACCGGCGTATGCATCAACGGTATCGGATGATGATTGAGCAGAAGCCTGACCCGATAGCAGGGCGCTTGAAATTGCCATCATCAGCGAGCATAAATGCAGTTTATTGATTCGCTTCATTTCCTTACTCCTTGAATCCCCATAACGGGTTCTACCTGTGATTCCATATGCTGCCGAGGTAAGCTCGTGTGGATATTGCGCAAGCAAAAAATGCTTCTTACTTGCAGTCCAGTTTATTAGGTACGCTTACCCGAAAGCGGACAGCCATAATGAGTCTAGGAAGACGATTTCAATTTAGGCTGACAACTTCTGGCGTTGCGAGAATGTGCGAACCTGTCGAGTAATGCGCATGATAAGAAAAAATGAAGTGTTTAAATTCAGCAGGTTATCAATAGCGCCTGTTAGATCATCGTGTGATGAATGCCATAACCGGATAGCGCGGATGTCAGATTTTGTCAGAAGTATTTGCCAAACTGTCACTGATAATTGTGGCGATATGTGTTATCTAATTGTTGTTGTCTCGTTTTCAGTATGGGTGAACACCTTCTGTTGGGGCTTTATCAATGGCAAAGATAGTATTGCTCGAAGATGAATCTGATTTGTTGCAAGAAACGGCAGCATTTCTCCAATCCTGTGGGCATGTGGTCACGGCTGTATCTAGCTGTGCAGAATTTACTGCTGTCATGATGACCGCGGATATTGCGCTGATTGATATCATGTTGCCTGATGGAAATGGGTTTGATATGGCAGCCGCATTGCGCCGTGTTAAGCCACGCGCAGGGATCATTATTCTTACTGCTAAAAATGCGACTGAAGATAAGTTACGTGGGTTGTATGGCGGTGCGGATCATTATCTAACCAAGCCGATAAAGTTATTGGAGCTGACTGCCATTATTGATTCGTTAGGGCGGCGCGTGGGGAGTAGTGAATGGTTACTGGTGGCGGAGAGTCGGCGTTTGCAGTCACCAGAGGGGTTGGAGAGCGAATTGACGGCCTCTGAAATGGTGATATTTCAATTGCTGCTTAATAATCCAGGGCAAGTGATCAGCCGACGCCAAATCGTCGAAGCTTTGGGGCATTCGTGGGTAGATTATGACTTACGCCGTTTAGATACCTTGGTGAGCCGTTTACGACGCCGTTGGCGTGAAAAATATGAGGTGGAATTACCATTAAAAACAGAGCACCGCGATGGTTACAGCTTTTGTGCAGTATTAAGTGAAGTATAAGACAGAAAACGTAAAATAACTTATTAATGGATTGAATATGCCATTGTCACATTCACTGACATCGCCGCCACTGATGTATCGTAAAACTGAGCCTACCTCACTATTATGGTGCAGGCATACTGTATTTATTACCTTACTGATGGTGCTATTGGCTCCGTGCGCAGAAGCAAGCCTCAATCCGAATATGCAAGAAAGGCCGGAAAAAACATTAATGGATGTGGGGATCATTAATGTTCCTCTCCCTGCAGGAAAACAGCCATTAGCAGGGTATTTGGAATGGCTAGCCGATCCAAATAATGAATTATCGATTAGTCAAGTGCAAGCTCTGCCGGTGAAAGCCTATTTTAAACCCTTACAAGGAATGCCGGCTTTTGGCTACCGCAAAGGAGCGATTTGGCTGCGTTTTACCGTCATGGGAGCAATGCAAAGTGATCCTTATTGGCTGGAAATTGTTTCGCCCTTTTTAGATTCTGTCACCCTATACCGGGCAGGAGAAAGATCGCCGGTAACTTCACGTTCGGCAGGGGATCATCATCCATTAAGTGGCCGCGATGTATTGTATCGTAATCCGGTTTTTGAGTTACATCCTGAACCACAAAAGCTCAATACCTATTATCTGCGCATTGAAGGTAATAATAGCCTGACATTTGCGATATATCTGTGGTCGCCACCTACTTTTGTTGAGGCTATCGGCTTAGAACAATTGGCATTCGGTGTTTTTTTTGCAGTTCATGTGATTTTGATATTAACCAACCTTTGGTTTTACCAAGCTACTCGTGAAGGCAGCTATGGCTGGTTTGTTTTATTTACTTTTCTAAACTTAATGACCTCCGCGGCAGCAGAAGGATATGGCTATCTCTATTTATCATGGTTGCAAAATGTGCCTGAGATAAATGAAGGCGTCATGATAGTGGCATGGATGTTTTCACCAGCGGCTGGTATCACTTTTTTGTTTAGCTATCTTGGCGGGTTTTCATCCTCCCTACGGCCTTACTTAATCCGGATATGCCTATTTTATCTTATGCTGGCCAGTGTATTTAGCATGGTTATTTTAATGCTTCCTTCTATAAGTCAAGTGGCGCGACAAACATATCAAATATGGTCACTGGTCAGTACATTAATTTCACTCATCATTGTTTTGGTACTCTCTATTCGCAGAAATGCCAATGCCAGATTAATGCTGATTGCGATGCTGCCTTACTGGATTGCCGTATTTATGCGTTTTTTGCGTAATATGGCGATAATTCCACCGGGATTATTGGCAGATAATGCCTATTACTTGACCATGACATTCTATTTGCTGGTTATGAACTATGGGTTAAGCCGACATTATCAGACGATGCGCGAGAGAATAGAGCATGCCCAGCGTGAAGCGCTTAGTAACTCGATTCAAGCGGAGAGAGCGTTGGAAGAGAAAGTTATTCAGCGCACATCAGATCTTAAGCGCGCGGTAGAGCAAGTGACCGAAGCACTGGTCTTGGAAAAGCGTGTGCATGAAGAGCAAAAGCAATTCTTCGCTACGGTATCACATGAGTTACGCACACCGTTGGCGGTGATTGATATGACCGCGCAAAATTTGGAGCGCGCTAATACTTCAGACGATGAAGTTGTTCGTGCGCGTTATGAAAAAATATTACGCGCAACCGGGCGATTGTCTTCGTTACTGGATAATTATCTGGATGAAGACAAATTTGAATTGCTGCGGCATGGTGCCAATTTGAGTGATTGCCCGATTAAAAGCCTGCTGCAAGATGCGATGGACTCTGCGCGCTTATTGTCAGATCAACATTTTATCCAGATTGATGATGAAGACTTACCGAGCCAGTTTTTTTGTGATCCGTCGTTAACGCGTTTGGCATTACGTACGTTGGCGGATAATGCGGTCAAGTACACACCACCCGGCTCGATGGTCGTGCTGCGTGGAAGGCAAGTTGCGGATGGGGTGCGCATTGATGTAGTGGATAACGGGCATGGCATTGCGCTGAGTGAGCGAGAGCGAATTTTTGAGCGTTATTATCGCGGTAAACAATCGGGGCGGCAAGGAGGAACGGGATTAGGACTGGCACTGGCGCGTTCACTGATAGAGAAGCAGGGGGGAACCTTAACGCTAACCAGTGATGAAGGCGAAGGTGCGTGTTTTTCTGTATGGTTACCTTCGCCCGAGGTGCGTGCTATTGCATGAGGCCGCACACCTAGCATAATCAGCGCTTTTCACGCCCCATCATCCGATCCCATTTTCGCTTTTGCTCATTGAGTTGATCTTGGCGCATTTGCTGTTTCATACGCATTTTCCGGATCAAGTCTTGTTTCTTTTTTTTGCGTTGCACTATATTGGCTATCAGCAGAAAACAGAAAAAAATAAATAACAGTATCAAAAACTTAGCTGTCATAAATTAGTCTCACACCCGCATGATGGTGTCTGAAAGTCGAAAAGAAAAGGGCAAAATGCAGCTATAACAATCGATATCTCGCGATGCCTAGCAATGCATATGTATAGCGTTAAGCGGTGCAGCACGACGACATTTCGTAAGGGGTTTACGTATTCAAATAGTGCCAATGCTACTCATCTCAGGTTCACGGTTGAGAACGCGATGATACGCTGAGGTGGTTTTGACAAAACGTGCTGCTGCCGATGCAGGATAACCGCTATGTTCGCTAAGAGCCAGTGTAAATAACATAGCGTATAGTAATAAAACATTATCCTGCAGCAGGATAGGCGGTATTAGCGATCGAGCATATGACCCATTTTCAGGGCTTTGGTCGCCAGATAGTGTTCGTTTTTCGGGTTTTTCCCCACCAGCAGTGGAACGCGCTCAACAATATCAATACCGGCTTCAGTGAGGATATTCACTTTCTTCGGATTATTGGTCAGCAAACGCACATGCTGTACACCCAACAGGGTAAACATATCGGCGCACAACGTGAAGTCACGCTCATCAGCAGCGAAGCCGAGTTGATGGTTGGCTTCTACTGTATCGGCACCTTGATCTTGCAGTGCATACGCGCGCACTTTATTCAGCAGACCAATGCCACGGCCTTCCTGACGGTGATAAATCAGAACGCCACGTCCGGCTTCGGCAATTTGTGTCAGAGCGGCGTGCAGCTGGAAACCGCAATCGCAACGTAAACTGAACAGCGCATCGCCTGTCAGACATTCGGAGTGCACACGGGCCAGAACTGGCTCATCACCCGAAATGTCACCGAAAACCAGTGCCAGATGATCTTTGCCGGTTGCCAGCTCTTCAAAGCCAATCATCTGAAAATCGCCCCAAGGCGTCGGTAATACGGCTTCCGCCACCCGTTTTAACTTCATGTTGGACTCCTGCAATATTATCTTTTAGATCCTACTGTCAGTTGCGGTGCTTGACCAGCATTTAATGTAACGTCCTGAAGATTCTCAAAGATCCTGTGCGGCATGCCATACCCTGACTTTCTCTTCTACGCAGGACATGGAATAAATTGCGAAACAGAGCATGATATTGGATGTTGCAGTGAGTTTCTTACGTAAGATAATCAGATTTTATGCAATAATTAACCCATTGATTATTAATGGATCATGCGTTGCATTTTTTCAGGGGATATGCCGTAAACCGCTAACAAACACGGACGGCAGCAGCGCATACAATGCTGTGTAAAAAAGGGAGTGGAGCAATGTATTACGGCTTTGATATCGGCGGCACCAAAATTGAGTTTGGCGCTTTTGATGCAGATTTGGTACGGGTTGCGCGTGAGCGCGTGGCAACGCCAACCGAAAGCTATGCCGCTTTTCTGGACGCTATTGTGACGCTGGTGAACAATGCTGATGCCGAGTTTGGCGTCAAAGGTACGGTTGGAATTGGGATCCCAGGGATTGCGGATGTCGAAACCGGTAAGCTTCTCACCTCCAATATTCCGGCGGCGATGGGGCACACTCTGCAACGCGATCTGGAAGAGCGCTTACAGCGTCCGGTAAAAATTGAAAATGATGCCAACTGCTTTGCGTTATCCGAAGCGTGGGATGAAGATCTGCGCGGTGAGCCGTCCGTATTGGGGCTGATTTTGGGCACCGGTGTTGGTGGCGGGTTGATTTTCAATGGCAAGGTGCACTCTGGCCGTGCCAATATCGCGGGTGAAATTGGGCATACCCGCTTGCCGTACGATGCACTGAAATTACTCGGCATGGAAAATGCGCCGATTTTCCCGTGCGGCTGTAAAAACAGCGGTTGTATTGACAACTACCTGTCTGGGCGTGGTTTTGAGCAGCTGTATGACCACTATTTCTCAGAAAAACTGTCGGCTCCAGAAATCATTGCTCACTATGAGCAAGGTGAGCGCCGCGCGGTGCAGCACGTTGAGCGGTTCATGGAGCTGTTGGCGATTTGCTTGGCGAACATCTTCACCTGTCTTGACCCACATGTGGTGGTGCTGGGCGGCGGTTTGTCTAATTTTGAGCTAATTTACCAAGAGTTGCCAAAGCGTTTACCAGCGCACCTGTTACATGTGGCTAAGTTGCCAAAAATCATTAAAGCACGTCACGGTGATGCGGGGGGCGTGCGCGGGGCCGCTTTCTTAAATTTGGCCTAATAGCGTAGTCACGGTAAGCGACGGGCTTGAAGTTGCATCGGTAACGTCAGCAGAACTACACGTTCTGTGTTAATACCGCTGTGGCTTGGCCGTTTTTCGCACGATTCAAACCCGAATACTGACCTTGGTGTGTGTTCGGGTTTTTCTTTGTCTGCGGATGGGTTACCGAGTGTGTGCAGATTTATTATGGACTAAAGGCGAACTTTATTTTTATCCCTAACAGTGACATGGTAATAGCTCTACTCATTGTGGCCGTGGTTTGTGCATCTTGATGGTAGAACAACAAACGGTACGCAAGATACCCGTGGTACTTAATGTAAATGACACACCTGATGACAACACGCGTCCGTCGGCGGCGGCATCTCTGGCAGTTTCAATGTCAGCGTCGTTCGTCTTGTAATCTTGGCCGCGGGGAATGCGGTGACACGCACGGTGAAATGAATCTAGGGAGTAAAATTATGCAGCATCAGCATATCGGCAAGGTTGTCGTATTGACTGGCGCCGGGATTTCCGCCGAATCCGGGATCCGGACTTTTCGCGATCAAAATGGGTTGTGGGAAAACCATCGGATTGAAGATGTCGCCACTCCTGAAGGTTATTTGCGCGATCCAGAGCAGGTGCAGCATTTTTACAACCTACGTCGTCAAGAGCTGTTGTCGGAAGACTTAGAGCCAAATCCTGCGCACGTGGCGCTGGCGACTTTGGAAGCGGCGCTGGGGGATAACTTCCTGCTAGTGACGCAAAACATCGATAACTTGCACGAACGTGCTGGAAATCGCCGGATTATCCATATGCACGGTGAATTGCTCAAAGCGCGTTGTCCGGAGTCAGGGCAAACCATTGAGTGGCGCGGTGATTTACATACCGATGATCATTGTCACTGTTGCCAAATTCCTTCACCGCTACGTCCACACGTGGTGTGGTTTGGTGAGATGCCAATTGGGATGGATAAGATTTACACCGCGTTAGCGCAGGCGGACTTGTTTATTGCGATTGGCACGTCGGGCAATGTGTATCCGGCGGCGGGGTTTGTGCATGAGGCGCGCTTGGCGGGTGCGCACACCGTTGAGCTAAATTTAGAGCCGAGCCTTGTGGAAAATGAGTTTGCAGAGAAGCTGTATGGCAAAGCCAGTGACGTGGTGCCAGCTTTTGTGAATCAGCTATTGGCGGGCGAATATCGCTAATCACAAGAGCGGGGTAAGTTGGGGCAATTTTTTGCACAACATTCGCTTTCGCCAAACATCCGCTTTTGCCAAATATCAGAGAAGCGTCCGTGATACACGAGTGACATTGTCGTGAAGTATTTTCGTGAAGCATGTGGGTAGGGCAGATAAAAAAACCGAGCAGAGCTCGGTTTTTTAGTCATATCTAAATCAGTGAACTGAAATCAGACGATTAACGACCAGCTTTCAGCTTCTGGAAATAGGTTTCGTACAGTTCGTTGGCTGAACCCACATCACTTTGCCACTCACCGGCCATGATGGTTTTTTCATCAGGGTAAATGGTTTTGTCTTCTACCATCTCTTTTGGCAGCAGAGGCTGGGCAGCCTTGACTGGTGTTGGATAACCAATTTCTTTCGCGACTTTTGCCGCCACATCAGGACGCATCAGGAAGTTGATCAGCTTCAGTGCACCTTCTTTGTTACGGGCGTCAGCAGGGATAGCCAAGCTGTCCATCCAGAAGATAGCGCCTTCTTTTGGCCATACGATCTGTACTGGGGTGCCTTCTTGGCGCGCCATATAGGCAGAGCCGTTCCACAGCATACCCAGATTCACTTCACCGGCGATATAAGGATTCGCAGGGAAGTCAGAGTTGAAGGTCAGCACGTTTGGCATCAGCTTTTGCAGCTCATGGTAAGCTTCTTCAATCTGCTTTGGATCTGTGGTGTTAGCAGAGTAGCCCAGTTTGCGCAGTGCAACGTGGAAGAACTCACGCGCATCATCCATCATCAGCAGGCTACCGGCGTATTCCGGCTTCCACAGATCGGCCCAAGAGGTCACGGTTTTCGGATCAATTGCATCCGTATTCACGCCGATACCGGTCGCACCCCAAATATAAGGAATGGAGTAATCGTTATTCGGGTCAAACGGCTTGTTCAGCAGAGCGGGATCCAAGTTCTTATAGTTTGGCAGCTGGCTCTTGTCGATCTTTTGCAACATGCCTTCTTTGCGCATTTTATCGACATAATAGGTAGACGGTACGACCAAATCGTATGCGTTTTCTTTATTCAGCGTTTTCAGCTTGGCATACATGGTTTCGTTGGATTCATAGGTGGAATAGATCACCTTGATCCCCGTTTCCTGCGTGAACTCTTCCAACAAACCAGATGGGATATATTCCGACCAGTTGTAGAAGTACACTACGTTATTGTCGTTGTCTGCCGCATTCGCAACTTGAATGCCGAGCGCCATCATCCCCACAGCAAGAAGACGTGACCATCGTTTCATTCAAGACTCTCCTATAAGTTAAGGTTAAAAAAGCGGGGTAGAGCCATTTCTTCCCCCGCAGATATGGATAAGTAACAGGTATCGCCTGTTTACAGCTTAATCTGCATCCGCAGATCAGGCATGTTTTTTACGCAGTAAAAGCTGGCTGGTGATAATCAAAATCAACGAGCCGCCCAGCATCAGTGTCGCCAATGCATTCACTTCCGGTGACACGCCTACCTTCACCATTGAGTAAATTTTCAATGGCAAGATTTCATAGGTTGGGCCGGTCACAAATGAAGAGACCACCACGTCATCTAACGATAGGGTAAAGCTCAGCAACCAACCGGCGGCTACCGCAGGCATCGCCAGTGGCAGCAAGATCTTACGTAAGATCACGGTTTCACTGGCGCCTAAGTCTTTGGCCGCTTCCAGCATCCGCACATCAAAGCCTTTGAGGCGCGAATACACGGTAACCACCACAAACGGCAAGCAGAATGTGATGTGGGCGAACAGCAGTGACCAAAAGCCCAGTGATACGCCAACTACCACAAACAGTGCTAACAGTGAAATGGCCATCACGATATCTGGCGACATCATCACCACAAACAGCATGCCGCTGACAAACGGCTTGCCGCGAAAACGATAGCGAAACAGTGCCACCGCAGTCATCGCGCCAATCAGGGTTGAGCAGGTTGCCGACAAAATAGAGATAGTCAGCGAGTGGCTCGCGGCCTGAATTAAGCTGTCATTGTTAAACAGACGTTCATACCAGTTAAGGCTGAAACCTTCCCATTTAATGCCGTATTTCGAGCTGTTAAACGAGTTCGCGATCAGAATGCCAATCGGGATATACAGATAGGCATAGACCGTCACCATAAAGCTGCCACGCAGCAGTCGACCGATCATTCTAACTCACCTTTTCTGTTCAGCAGCTTACCAACGCGGTAGTACACCAGCAGTAGCAAGCCCATCAATACCGTCAGCGTTACGCTGGTTGCTGCGCCAAACGGCCAGTCACGGATGTTGAGGAACTGGCTTTTGATCACGTTACCGATCAACAAGTTCTTGGCTCCGCCCAGCAGGTCAGAAACGTAGAACATGCCCATCGCAGGCAACAGTACCAACACGCAACCGGCAACAATGCCTGGCATGGTCAATGGCAAAATCACGCGAATAAAGGTCTGGAACTTGCTGGCACCCAGATCTTTGGCCGCTTCGATATAAGCATGATCCAGCTTTTCGATGCTGGAGTAGAGCGGCAGGATCATAAACGGCAACAGGATATACACCAGACCCATTATCACGGCCTGTTCGGTGTACATCAGCTTCAGCGGTTTATCAATCAAGCCAATGGAGAGCAAAATGGTGTTCAGCAGCCCTTTGGTGCCGATAAAAATTTTCAGCCCGTAGGTCCGGATCAGGGAGTTGGTCCAAAAAGGAACAATCACCAAAAACAGCATGATCGGACGCCACTTCGGCTTCATTTTGGCAATAATATACGCAAACGGGTAACCGATGATCAGACACAAGGCCGTGGCCAGCATCGCCATAGAAAGCGAGTGCCACATGACCTCCGCATACAGCGGATCGAACAAACGGGTATAGTTATCCAGCGTAAAGGTCAGCTGGATCAGGTTTGCGTCATCCCGCACCAGAAAACTGGTGGCGATGATCATCAGGTTGGGAATAAAGACAAAAATAGTCAGCCAGCCGACGATCGTCGCAATGACGAAATTCTGAAACTTACGCGTCGTCTTCATCGGCGAGTACCACCTCCCAGCTCTCTACCCAGGTCACGGCCACTTTCTGGTCAAGGGAGTGATCCACATCCGGATCGTCTTCGTTGAAGAACTCGCTGACCATCACTGACTTACCGCTTTCCAGCTCGACGGTTGAGTCCAGTGTCATGCCTTTATAGTTACGCTCGCGTACATAGCCGATGATGCCATCGATTTGTTCGCTGTCGTGGATCTCTTCGATACGCAAATCTTCTGGGCGCAGCAGCACGTGCACTTTGTCACCCGCCTGTACATCCATCATCACGTTATGAATATGACATTCACGGCCTTCAACGTTGGCCAGTACACGCTCGTCATCCACACGGCGGATAATCTGCGCGTCGAACACGTTGATTTCACCGATAAAGCGCGCCACAAACAGGTTGCGTGGCTCTTCGTAAATCTCACGTGGCGTACCGTCTTGTTCAATACGGCCATCACGCATCACGATGATACGATCTGACATGGTCAGGGCTTCTTCCTGATCATGGGTAACGAAAATGAAGGTGATCCCCAGCTTACGCTGCAGGGCTTTCAATTCGTTTTGCATCTGCTTACGCAGTTTGTAATCCAGTGCGGAAAGTGATTCATCCAGCAGCAGTACTTTTGGCTTGTTCACCACCGCACGGGCAATCGCCACACGTTGCTGTTGACCACCAGAAAGCTGATGCGGACTACGATCGGCAAATTCATCCAGCTGAACCATGCGCAGGGCGTCCATCACCCGAGGCTCGATCTCCGCAGCAGGGACTTTTTGCATCCGCAGACCAAAAGCCACGTTCTCGAATACCGACATGTGCGGGAACAGGGCATAGCTTTGGAAAACCGTATTCACGTGACGGTGTTCCGCCGGAATGTCGGTGATGTCCTGGTTATCGAGAATAATGTGGCCGGAGTCGGCGTCTTCCAGACCCGCAATCAGGCGGAGTACGGTGGTTTTACCACAACCGGAAGGACCGAGAATGGTCAGAAATTCACCATGGTTGATGGTGAGATCGAGATTCGAGATGATGTCCCTGCCGTCGAATCCCTTACAAATTGCTCGGAGTTCTACTACCGGCGTACGAGAGCGTTGTTCAGTCATTTAGTTTCTTACTCTATCCTTAATGTGTACAGATAGAACCGTCTTTGGAAAAGACTGTTAACCAAAGACGCCACTGGATATAAAAAAGAGCGCGAATGATAATGGTAACTGCCCAGAAATAAAAGGCGTTTTCCCCTTATCGGCGCAATTTTCCTCTTTTCACTGCGAAAGCTCAAATGATAGTTTGCGCCCATAAATTTGCCATTGGACGTTTCGCGGTACAAACCGGCACCTTGCAGTGCCACATGCTGTCACCGCCATTTTCAACTTGGCGTGTAACTCATAAATTATGTGTTACACGGGTTTTGCCTATCACGATACAGCCATCACTTACACAACTATGACTTATTCGGCTATCACTTAGAGAACTCAGGAAGAGCGGTGGAAAACCGTTCGCTCTGTTATTATGCCGTATACAAGGAAGTCATACCGACAAGGGAGTAAAGGGACTGATGGCATTCTTCTTTTCTGCGCGAGTGACCGCATATGTGGCTGCTGCATTAACGTTGTTATCCTGTACGGCTGTGCAAGCTGTCACGCAGGTCTTTGAATATAAGAATTTTTATGACGACCCAATGCGTATAGCGGCGGCAGATAAGCCCGCGCTGCAAGCGCGTCTCGCGTATTTCCTAGTTAACCCGCAAAACGGCCAAACCTGCCAGATTCGCCAGATTGTGATGTCATCCGGTCGGCATCAGGAAGTGTTGCAGCCCGGTGCAGATCAGGAGATCAAAATCCCGCTGGATACCAATTTGCGCAGTCTTAACCCAAATCTGACGATGGATATCAACGCAGAGCAGCCGTGCAGTTTGTCTGTACAAGTGGTTAGCACGTTGCCGATGACGACACAGATAGAAGGTAAGCAATTGGCCGCATTGGTAAAAGATATGAACGAGGTTTATCAACGCCTTGGCACTTTTGTCACCCGCCGTTATATGCCGCATGTCTCGGGGTTAGTGCTGCACTTTCCGGTGGCGGATGGCAAAGTTCTTGGAACTACATCAAAAAATCCGCTTTATATAAAAAATCATATTTTGACCCTGAATACGGAACAAATGGTAAATATAGAGACAGATTTACTTACATTTCCGGCCATTCCAGAAAAAATAACACCGTTTATTCAGCAGCATTCGACAAAAAACTGACTTGCCGCAATTCTTGCCTGTGCGCTCTTTGCATAATAGAGGGACTAAATACGAGGCACAGACAAAGATGGATAGACTGTTAGACAGATTTTTCTTTTACGTTTCTTTCGATACGCAATCTAAAGCCAGTAGCCGGCATGTTCCCAGCACCGAAGGGCAGATGAAATTGGCGCATGCGCTGCAGGACGAATTGCAGGAGATGGGGCTAACAGATATTCATTTGGATGAACACGGTTGCCTGATGGCTACGTTGCTGGCCAATGTGGATTGGAAGGTGCCGACCATCGGCTTTATTGCGCATCTCGATACCTCGCCCGATTTTTCTGGCAAAAACGTTAACCCGCAAATCGTGGATAACTACCGTGGCGGCGACATTGCTCTGGGCATCGGTGACGAGATCCTCTCGCCGGTGATGTTCCCTGTTTTGCACGAGCTGCATGGTAAAACGCTGATCACCACTGACGGCAAAACTTTGCTGGGTGCAGACGATAAAGCCGGTATTGCTGAAATCATGACTGCCATTATGCGTCTGAAAGAGAGCAATATTCCACACGGTGATATTCGTGTGGGTTTCATTCCTGATGAAGAGATTGGCCGTGGCGCGCAGTATTTCGACGTTAAACGTTTTGCGGCTGATTGGGCTTATACCATTGATGGCGGTGCGGTTGGTGAGTTGGAGTATGAAAACTTCAATGCTGCCAGCGCAGTGATCCATATTCAAGGTAACAATGTCCACCCAGGCTCAGCCAAAGATGTGATGGTCAATGCGCTAACATTAGCTGCTCAGTTTCATGCCAGCATGCCGGTAGAAGAAACGCCAGAGCATACCGAAGGCTATGAAGGCTTTTTCCATCTAAATCAATTTAAAGGCACCGTGGAAAAAGCGGAGCTGCATTACATCATTCGCGATTTTGATAGCGATTGTTTCGCGGCGCGTAAACGTCTGCTGCAAGACAAAGTTGACAGCTTGAATGCAGGTATGCGAAACGGCTGCCACGCGACTATCAGCTTTAGCGATGCCTACCGCAACATGCGTGACAAGGTGCTTAAGCATCCGCACATTATTGATATTGCGCGTCAAGCGATGCAAGAGTGTGGCGTTACCGTATGCGAAAAACCTATCCGCGGTGGTACCGACGGTGCGCAGCTTTCGTATCGCGGGTTGCCATGCCCGAATATCTTCACCGGTGGCTATAACTTCCACAGCAAACATGAGTTTGTGACAGTTGAAGGCATGGAGAGCGCCGTTGACGTGATCGCCCGAATTGCGGCGTTGACTGCTGAGCGTGCGCGTAACGCATAAGCGAGCTACATATCCTTTTTCGTTTCTAAAGCCGCTGATTTCAGCGGCTTTTTCTTTGGTGCATCCAGCGCCCATCAAGCTCGTTTTCCCAATACTCTCTGGTATTTATTTAGCCGGCGTTACCGCGCATTTCTACATCGTGACAGTGTGAATATTTTGTTATCCAATGCTATCTTGTTAGTTAAAGCAGCAATACTTAATACAATCCTATTAAGGTGCTAAGCCTACGGCTGAGTTGAGGTGTTAGGCGCATGGTATCAGTCGACAGGCAGGCGCAGAGCAGAGATATAGAGAATATATTTGCATCGGTTCACATGGCTGAGACGATCAATACAGACATGTGATGCGGGTGGCGTGACAGCAGGCGGGAGAGGATATGATGCAGCTGCAAAAATCAGGACTGGCAGACGCTGAATGGATAGATTTACAGGTGCTGGGTGAGCTGAAACACGAAATCGGTGCCGATGTGCTGAAAGAAGTGATTGAAGTTTATCTCACTGAGCTGGGTGAACATGTCGAGCAGATGCAGCAGGCTCGTCATCAAAACGATTGGGTCGCGTTGGGCAAGTTGGCGCATTGCATTAAAAGCAGCTCCGGTTCATTAGGCGCGCTGCGTTTGTATCAAGCCGCTTTAAGTGTTGAAACGCTGTGCCGCAAAGGTGCAGGAGAGCAGTGCGTGCCGGATTACGACAACTTTTTGGATTTTGCTGGACCAACGCGCGATGCGTTGCTGGCGTACCTAGAAAACTAGCCATTACTCCCAAGGGGGAAATCCTGATGAGTGTGATTATGTTGCGTTCATGGTTGTTGGCCGGGCTGATAGTCGTGACCGGCCTTGTCTCCAGCACCGTATCGACTTCGGCACAAGCGCTCGAGGCGGTGACGGGCGATCCGGTCCTGACGGTTTCCGGCTCTATTGCTAAAACCAATGTGGGTGATAGTGCCGTTTTTGATAATGCGCTGTTAGATGCCTTGCCGCAGTACACCATTACCACCACCACACCATGGTATGAAGGTGAGAAAACTTTCGAAGGGCCGCTAATTAAAGATGTGTTGGCTGCTGTGCAGGCATCAGGAAAAACGCTGACCTTTACCGCATTGAATGACTATGAGTCGACACTGCCCGTGTCGGATTTAGCCAAATACAATGTGATTTTAGCGCGCAAAATTGATGGCAAAATGCTCAGTGTGCGCGACAAAGGCCCGCTGTTTGTGATTTATCCGTTTGATGCCAATCCAGAGTTGAAAACCAAGTCTTATTACAGTCGCTGCGCGTGGCAAGTGACATCCATGAAGGTCGAGTAGTCTAGAGTATGCCTGCATGAGAACCAATTATCGGCTGCTGGTCGTGATTTGCTTGGTGCTGCTGGGGAGTTTCTTCAGCATCGCCTTTATCCAGTATCGGCAGTTTGATGATCTGAAACGGACCGCCAGTATCGGTGACGATAACCTGATGTGGACCTACTTTCAGTTGCAGAATGAGTTTTACCGTCTGCAGTACCAATTACTGAAAGTACAAAATGAACAGGGCAGCCCGGATGCCATGCAGGCATTACAGCTTCGCTATGACACCTTTGTTAGCCGTATCAATCTGGCGTTGCATGGCAGTGATAGCCGTGAAATTCTCAATGGCCAGCCGATTTATCAGCAAATCAAACATGAACTGCCGAAATTTATTGCCTACGCCGACACTATTTTAGGGCCGGATGTTGACGTGCAATATGATCCGGTGCGCTTTAAACAGCTAGAGCTGGCATTGGCGCGTTTGCACCCACTGATTCAAAAAACCATCTTGCAAGTGAATGTCTCGTTTACGGATTTCGACGAAAGCCGTAATCAAACTGTCAGTAACCAGATTGTCACCACTACTGCGATTGCCTCCTTGCAGTTTGTGCTGATTATTGCGTTTGCCTTGCTGGCGTGGCGTCAATTGCAGCGCAGTAAAAAGCACAATCTGGAGTTGTTACGCCTAACCGAAAAACTGGAAGAATCCCGTTTCCAAGCAGAAGCCGGTAACCGAGCGAAGAGTGTGTTTTTGGCGAACATGAGCCACGAGATCCGAACCCCAATGAACGGGGTGATTGGCATGATCTCGTTGCTGGAAGACAGCACCCTGAATTCTCAACAAGCCGATTATTTGGCAACAGCGCGCGACTCAGCCGAGCATTTGCTGGGATTACTGAACGATATTCTGGATGTGTCTAAGTTGGAAGCGGGGCATGTCCGGCTTGATGTGTCGGCCTGTTCGCTGTCGAGCTTACTGATTAATGCTCATCGCTTGGTATTCAATGCCGCAAGCCAGAAAGGGTTGGAGTTCACCTTAAACCTGCAACCGGATTTACCGACTTGGGTTGAAGTGGATCCGATTCGGATCAGGCAAATTGTAATGAACTTGCTCAGTAATGCCGTCAAGTTTACCGAAAAAGGCTTTATCCGCATGGATGTGCGTAGTAAGGCGATCAGTGGCGGTAATTACCGCATTGATATCGCGGTAACTGACAGCGGTATCGGTATTGCTCCCGATGTGATCCCCAAACTCTTTCAGCGTTTTTCACAAGCAGAGCTGTCCACCAACCGTTTTTATGGCGGTTCGGGTTTAGGGCTTGAGATTTCCAAGAGTCTTGCCAAATTGATGAAAGGGAATATCACCCTCACCAGTGAGCTTGGCAAAGGGAGCTGTTTTACATTCTCGTTTATTACTAAAGATGCCCCGAAACAGGATATGCCGCCGCCTAACGAGAAGTGCAAAAACATGGCCTGTGAGCAGTGCATCCCGCAAATCCGGATCTTGCTGGTGGATGACAGCGCCGCCAACCGCAAATTTATCTCTACGCTGCTGATCAGTCACGGTCATAAGGTCCAAACTGCGGAGAATGGCTGCATTGCTATCGATAAAGTGCGCGACGAAGTCTTTGATCTGATTTTGATGGATATCCAAATGCCACTGATGAGCGGCCTAGAGGCTGCAGCCGTGATCCGCAAAATGAAAAATGAGCGCGGCGAAAAAGTGGTGATCATCGCTCTGACCGCCGATGCGATGGAAGATTCGCGTGAAATGTATTTGGCTGCCGGGATGGATGATTACCTGACTAAGCCGCTGAAAGCACAAGGTTTACAAGCGGTTATTGCTAAACACTTTGATGCTCGTGAATATCATTGCGCCCCGCATGAAAGCGCGGAAATCGAGAAAATCTACAGTGCTAAGCAGCTGCTGGTGGTTGATGATAACAAAGTGAACCTGATGGTGGTGAAATCGATGCTTCGTAAAATGGGGCATGAGGTAGATACCGCCATCAGTGGCGAAGAAGCCTGTGAGAAGGTGCGACAAAAACACTACGATATTGTGTTTATGGATTTACACATGCCCGGCATGGGCGGTATTGAAACCACACAAATCATTATCCGTGAATTGGGCAGCACAGCTCCGCGCATCATTGCGCTGACGGCGGATGCCACTATTGGGGTGCGCAATGATTGCCTAAGCGCTGGGATGGTGGATTACTGCACCAAACCCCTGACGATGAGCCGTTTGAATGACACGATTAACCGGACTTTATTGAAAGACTCAGCGATTGCGTCTTAGCTGCTTCGCTTGCGGCAAGCTCTTTATGCCAACAGTTTTCACATCAACCTTAATATAGCGACACTCTGATTTTTATCATATGAATCAATGGTGGATTCCCGTTATACTTTCTGTGACCTTGGTCGTGCAGCCGACAAATAACCATCACCATAATTAACCTGTCGGCTGGCGTATTGTTCGCGGTGCTCAACAGCTCATTTTTCACATTATGTACATGGCAGCTCTGCCTATTTACATGAAAAACCTGATGAAATTGGAGCATATCAGTGAGTGCGTAGTCACTACCGAGGGTGTTAGGTGATCTCGTGCGGGATCGCCTTTTATTATTTTTTGAGATGAAAGCGGGGTTTCCCTTGGCTGGAGCAAGTTTTTTCGCATTGCTGGATGATATTGCAGGTATTTTGGATGATGTCGCTGCCATGACTAAAGTGGCGGCGAAGAAAACCGCCGGTGTATTGGGTGACGACTTGGCGCTGAATGCGCAACAAGTTTCCGGAGTGAATGCTGATCGTGAACTACCGGTTGTGTGGGCGGTTGCAAAAGGTTCGTTTCGTAATAAGTTAATTTTGGTACCGGCCGCATTATTGATCAGCGCCATTATCCCTTGGGCTATTACGCCGCTGCTGATGTTGGGCGGTATGTTTTTGTGTTTTGAAGGGTTTGAAAAAATCTGGCACTCACTGACACATACAGCAGACGCGGACAATGCTGGGCATGCTGATGCAGAAGATGAAAATGCGGCTTTATTACAAGCTGCGGCCAGTGATGAAGGGCGTCGACGTTTTGAACAGCAAAAAGTGAAAGGTGCGATTACTACCGATTTTATCTTATCGGCTGAAATCATCGCGATAGCTCTTGGTACGGTGGCTGCTTACTCTTTGATTGTGCAGTTCTCGGTATTGGCGGCAGTAGCGATTGTCATGACCGTTGGGGTGTATGGCATTGTGGCGGTGATTGTGAAGCTGGATGATGGTGGTTTGTATCTGGCGCGCATCCCGGGCAACAGCCTGCCGGTTCGGGTATTGCACAAAGCGGGTTATGGCATTTTGATGGCGGCACCGTATTTGATGCGTTCGCTGACGGTGATTGGCACCGTTGCCATGTTTATGGTCGGTGGCGGCATTGTGGCGCACGGCTTGCATTTTGTGTCGGTGGCTATGTTGGATTTGACTGCGTCACTGACATTGATGGGCTCTATGGGGAGCGTATTAACAGCCCTGATGCCAATGTTTCTGAATGCACTGTTTGGTGTATTGGTCGGCATGGCGGTTTTTGTGGTAGTGAGCGCGTTGGGGCAGATTAAAAAACGCTTATTCTAACGAAAATTCCCTGAATACAGGCCGGAGAGTGCGTGGTGCTCTTCGGCTTTTTTGTTTGTGTTGCGATACCCTTCCTTCCTGTGACTTTTACTTACAGTCTCACCTAGCTCGTTACGCCAACGTCATTACGGTGCTTGATATTGCGGGTTGTAGCGGATGAATACCGGATATTGCCAGTTGTAATTGCCAATACGGTTTGCGGCTTTTGCTTACATAGCCTGATAACCCGACAAATCCCTCAGCGTTATCCTACCAATAACGATGCTGTACGCCGCTCGTTCAGTGGCTGATGAGTTTATGCGCAGTTAGCTGTGTGGTGCAGCATGACAATATTGACTGTATTTTGTGGTTGTCCAGATGAATATCAAATCTATTTTCCATCGTACCAGTGCAACGGCTTCAACGCAGGAGTCCGGCACCTGCAATTTGACTCGTCGTAAGCTGCTAGGGGTGACAGGTGCAATGCTGGCGGCACAGCCGCTATTGGCTTTGTCGTCGAGTGTTAGAGCGGCATGCATGCCATCTTCAGCGCCTGAGGGGGAAGGCAAAGCGGCGATCCCGACGCCGTTATCCGGTCATTACCCATGGCAGAAATTTGACTTGGATATCGCCTACGGGCCAAAAATGCCGCAAGGCTGCCAGCTTATTCAGATTAATGATCAGCCATGTGGACCGGAAATTCGGCTCAAAAAAGGGGATATCTTTTACACCACCGTGCGTAACCGGATGAAAGAGCCGACCACCGTACATTGGCATGGAATTTTGGTGCCTAACTTGATGGATGGGGTGCCGAATGTTTCGCAAGTGCCGCTCCCGCAAGGTGTAGAGACCACCTACAGCTGGCCGGTAGTGCAGGGGGGAACCTATTGGTATCACTCGCATTTTGGCTTGCAAGATCAGCAGGGCTTAGCTGGCCCGTTGATTTTGGAAGATCCTGATGAGCCGTTTGTTTACGACAAAGAAGCGGTGCTGTTTATGGAAGACCGCTTATCCGCTGATCCGTATCAGGTGTTGGATGCGTTGCAGCATAAGCCAGCGCCAGAGGCGGCCATAGCGCCAACATTACCGCCGAAAGAGGCTGTTTTCCCGTATCCGGGCGGCAAAAAATTTGGTGTGGATGTGCAATATACCCGTTTTCCTCTTAATGGCTGCTTACCAGAAAAGCCATTTATCGTGGAGGCGAAGCCCGGTGAGCGTATCCGGCTACGTGTTATCAACGGCTCTTCATCTTCTTATTTTTGCTTTTCGGTGCAGGGGCATGAACTGCAGGTGATTGCTAAAGATGGCAACATTGTGCAGCCACTGGCGTCGGATGCCATCTTGATGGCGACGGCTGAACGCTATGATGCGCTGATCACCGCTGGTAAACCGGGAATTTATCGGATTGTGGGCGAGGCGGTCGGGCAAACAACCGGCGCGTTGGCGATCTTACGGGTTGGTGATGTGGCGTTGCCGGCAGAGTTTGCAGCGCCAACACCGGCAGATAGCATCGCAACACGCGCTCAATTACGGTTAGCTGATGCGTGGGTGATCCGTTCCATGTTGCCGACAACCATGCCTGATGTACCGCAAGAGCGAATTGCTATGCGACTCAATGGTGATATGAAAACCTACCATTGGAGTATCAACGGAGAATTTTATCCTGATGCTGCGCCGGTTGATATTTCTCAGAAACGGCGCGTGGTCTTGGAAGTGATCAACGAAACCATGATGTATCACCCGATGCATTTGCATGGCCACTTCTTCCGCGTATTGGACCCACATATGCGGGATGCCAATCATTCGGCCTTGATGGACACCATCTCGGTACCGCCAATGGCCAAGGTGGCGTTGGAGTTTTATTCGGATAACCCCGGACGTTGGGTGTTCCATTGCCATAACATGTACCACATGGTGTCCGGTATGTTGCGGGTGATCCAGTATCGCGCTACTGAGTAAAGCCGCTGAAAGAATAATAGGTTGCGGTCAGAGAAAATAAAAGGCCGCCGGTGTGCGGTGATCTTTTATCTGTTGTAACTGGCTTGGCACACACCAAATACCACGGGTGACATGTGGAAGAAAATCATCACATTATCTCCTCGGTGATCAGTCATAAAGTGATCCCCGGGAATGAGTTTGCATTTGAAAAATTGGTGGAGCATTTACTGCATGATACGCAGTCATTTGCTGGATTTCTGGGTGCGAGGGTCGTGCGCCCAGATCAAGCGCAACCGGAGTTTAAAGTGACGTTTAACTTTGCTTCGCGCGAAAAGTATGAGGCGTGGCTTAATTCGGGGTTACGTCGCCGCTGGACTGTGCCTATGGAAAAATTGAGTACAGGCAGTGAAGTGGAGATTCAGCGTGGGCAAGAGATTTGGTTTACGCTCCCAGAGCTGTCATCCAGTAGACCACCGAACCGGCACAAAATGGTGTTCTTAACGTGGCTGGCGATTTATCCCTCAGTACAGATTTTTTCGTATTTGATCCACAGTTTGCATCTGCACTGGGTCACACCGGTGATCTTTTTGTTTATTACCGGATTAACGGTACTGTTCGTTTCATACCTACTGTTGCCTTGGTATACGCGGTTGTTCAAATTTTGGCTGTGGCCTACGGCGCAGGGCAAACAACTGTCACATAACAGCGCGCAGCAGAAACCGTGATCTAAAAAGGCCGCTAACACTTGGCATGTTAGCGGCCCTTTCTTGCTCTAATGTTGTAATTAATGTCTTCGTAATTACAAAATCATGGCGGCAATCCAGCCGAAAATCAGCAGTGGGATGTTGTAGTGAATAAAGGTTGGCACTACGGTATCCCAGATATGGTCGTGCTGATCATCCATGTTCAGGCCGGATGTTGGGCCCAATGTGGAATCAGAGGCCGGTGAACCCGCATCGCCCAGTGCACCTGCTACACCCACCAGCGCGATAGTCGCCATTGGCGAAAAGCCAAACGAAATGCACAGTGGCACATAGATGGTGGCAATGATCGGTACTGTCGAGAAGGAGGAGCCGATCCCCATAGTGATCAGTAAACCTACAACCAGCATCAGGAACGCACCCAGCGCGCGGTTATGACCAATCACATCGGTAATGGAATGCACCAGCGTTTCCACGCTACCGGTGGCTTTCATGACAGCGGCAAAGCCAGATGCGGTGATCATGATAAAACCAATCATCGCCATCATCTGTACGCCACGGCTAAACACATCTTGTGTGTCACGCCAGTTGATCACACCGCCAACGATGAACACGATAAAGCCCATCAGCGCACCCAGAATGATGGAGTTCGTGTACAGCTGCACACTCAGGGCACCTAAAATCGCAACGCCAGCAACCCACAAATGGCGCGTTTGGATTTCTTTTTTCTCAGGCTCGGCAGCCAGAATTTTCTCAACATCGTAATGACGAGGTTTGCGGTAGCTGATGAACAGCGCGGTGAACAAACCTACTACCATACCGGCAACCGGCAGCGCCATCGCGCTAGGAACTTGAGCTGCAGTAACACTCAGGCCATTGTTATTTAGGTTTTGCAGCAAAATGTTGTTGAGGAAAATACCGCCAAAACCCACCGGCAAGATCATGTACGGCGCGGTCAAACCAAAGGTAATGGCACAAGCCACAGCGCGGCGATCTAACTTCAACTGAGCCATCACATGCAGCAACGGCGGTATCAGAATAGGAATAAACGCAATGTGGATAGGGATGGCGTTTTGCGAAGAAATCGCAATCAGGGTAATGGCCAGCAGCAGCATATACTTGAACCAGAACACCTTATTGGCGCTGGCTTCACGGCCAAGACGTTTGATGACATATTGTGCCAAAACATCGGTAATACCGGAGCGGGAAATCGCGACAGCAAACGTACCTAGCATGGCGTAGCTCAGGGCAATTTCAGCACCGCCACCCAGACCACCGGTAAACGTTTCAACTGTTTGTGTCAGACTCATGCCACTTAGCAGGCCGCCGATAATGGCTGAAAATGTCAGCGCAATCACGACGTTTACCCGCATCAGGCTCAGCAAGAGCATAATACTGACGGCAATAACAACAGCATTCATAGGAAAAAGGATATCATTCAGTGAAGTTGTAGAATACCGGTTAAGATTCCGTATTCACTGGCATTTGTCGAGCATAAATTTTGACATCCGAGTAGTTATATTGAGGCAAGTCGTGATTTTTGCTGTCACAACCGCCTACTGTTTGCAAATGACCAATATCTAACTAACTGTATTTTAAGGTTTGTTTTTTATAATTGCCTTTTTTCGCATCACTATCGCGATTCTTGGCCGTGTAGCAGAATCAATCTCAATACATTGCGCTGAATTCAGGCTAAAATGCAGTACTTTTCTTGTTTTGAATGGGCGGAGATCGAATGGGCCATTTTGTGTCGGGCAACGTAAGCTTGCAGCTGGAGCGTTATCCGGAAGAGGAGTCTGCCGAGTTACAGGCCTGGGACGCGGCGGATGAATATCTGTTGCAGGAATTAGAGGGCGTGCAACCGGATGGGCCGGTACTGATTTTTAATGATCAGTTTGGCGCACTGACTTGTGCTTTGCATTCGCATCATCCGATCAGTATTGGCGACTCCTATATTAGCCAACAGGCTTTGCTGCGCAATCTGGCTCGTAATGAGCTGCCAGCTGATTGTGTGACTTGGCAAGATACCTTGCAGGCCCTACCCGAAAATCCAGCGTTGGTGGTGATTAAGATCCCGAAAACCTTAGCCTTACTAGAGCATCAATTATTGATGCTAAAGGCGGTGATGGGGCCACAGACGCAGATTTTGGCGGCAGCGAAAGCGCGCGATATTCATACCTCTACCTTGAAGCTGTTTGAGCGCATTATTGGGCCTACACGGACCAGTTTGGCATGGAAAAAAGCACGCCTCGTGTACGCCACGCCAGATCTGGCTCTGAGTGCGCCGGTATCGCCTTATCCAACGGTGTGGACCTTGGAAGGCAGCGGCGAGCGCATTCATAATCATGCAAACGTGTTTTCTCGCGCATCACTGGATATTGGGGCGCGTTTTTTCATGCAACATATTCCTTCAGGCATGAGCGGTACGCTGGTGGACTTGGGGTGCGGCAATGGCGTGATTGGCCTCACCGCATTAAAGCAAAATCCAGATGCGGATGTTATTTTCATTGATGAATCTTATATGGCGGTGCAGTCCAGCCGGATAAATATTCAGGAAAATCATCCGGAATTTATGTCACGCTGTCGTTTTATTGTCGGAAATAGTCTGGAAGATATTCCTGCTAATTCGATTCAGTTGATATTATGTAACCCACCATTCCACCAATTGCAGTCAATTACGGATCATATTGCATGGCAAATGTTCCGCGATGCGCGTCGTTGTCTGAAAAAAGGGGGCTGGTTGCGCATTATTGGTAACCGTCATCTGGCATACCATCTGAAATTGCGTCGTCTATTTAATCAGTGCACGACAGTGGCTGGAAATAAGAAATTTGTCATCCTGCAGTCAGAGAAATAAAAGACGGCTTGTCGGATGATGCTAGAGCTAAATCGGTACGGCGTTGCGTGAGCAGCGCCGTATTTGTTTGGTTTTTTGTGGCGTGATACTTTGCGCCTGATCAAATGTCGTGCATTTGTTAATGCTGATCGGATGAGTGTGCCGCTGCATTTAAACGATGAATGCTGTCGAAATATCGTCGATATTTTCAATTCCTGATATTCATCAGGGTTATCTGAATGGGTGAATTGCAATTTAATCGACGGTATATATTGGCAGATGCTGAAATTCGTTCTATTATAGAAGTCTCGCAGTCATCATTATCTATGATGGCTTACTATTAGAACAATATCTGTTAGTTGCATTCATTATGTCACAAGAAATTATTAGCTTATTTAAAAACATTCGTTCTCTGCGTGCATTTGCTCGCGAAGTGGATCTGGAAACTTTAGAATCTGTACTGGAAAAGCTGACCGTCGTTGTTGAAGAGCGTCGTGAAGAGCTGTCCACGCTGAAAGCGCAAGAAGAAGAGCGTGCGCGTAAACTGGAACAATACCGCGAAATGCTGAAAGAAGACGGTATTGATCTGAACGATCTGCTGGATATCGTGGCAAAAGAGCCAGCGAAGAAGCAGGGTAAGCGCGCGCCACGTGCACCTAAGTACGAATACTTGGATGAAAACGGCGAAGTTAAAACCTGGACTGGCCAAGGCCGTACTCCGAGCGTAATTGCTAAAGCGCTGGAGAAAGGTGAGTCTCTGGATACTTTCCTGATCAAAACTCTGTAAGTTTGACTGCGTCTGCAAACGGATAATGTTTCAGTGGCGAATGGCTGGGTTAAACGTACCTGACTACCGCAGCGAGCTATGGCTAAGTAAGCCATAGCGGTAAATCGCGGTAATGTGGTGCGCGGTAATGTAGTGTTAGGTGCGGTGCTGGCAACAGTCTCCCCATCCGTTCGTCATTATGGGTTTTCGGAGTGACCCGCAGTATCTCTGATCTTAACCGGTATATGCTGTTATATCGTGAGTTTATCTAACGTCAGGGTGCTGTTTTACAACGTGCAAGCACAGTACAAAGAATATAACTATAGAGTTAGTGCGACATTGTGTAATGTCATGATTTCAAAAGGAGCCGAAAGGCTCCTTTTTTCGTTTATGAATTATCAGTAACGTTATTGTTTTTAATATAAAAAATACAGCCACGGGCGAAGATAGGCTCAGTTGATTGATGCCCTTGTTTTGCCCAATATTTTACAATCAGCCTGTGGACGTTTGGATAGTAACTGCCGGTAATGCTTGGCGAGAGTAAAAACAGTAATACGCCGTTTGGCTATGACTACTCCGAGGTATTTTCGAGGTGTTTACTCAGTTTTTATAGGGGAGTGTCGGTTTATGGTTAGTACTATTATCCGGCGTATCATCACAGCAATCATTTTTTGAATGTACATTTCTGGCCGTGTATTTTTGAATCGCGAGTGATGCTGGTGTTTTCATTCCTATAGCATCTAGGCTGACGCTGAGTAATTGCTCTACTCAATGTCGCTACAAAATTTTAAATCAACGTTACCAAGATGAGTGACTTTTCTGCTATGCGTACAGGACGTTTAGTTTCTGTCATATGACGTTTATAGGCCACGATGTTAGGTGGGTTATGCGAGTTATGTGGATAGGATAATAGACTGCCGAAAGGGGGAGGTTATTGGCTGCAGATCTAAATTGATCCTGATTACCTGTCTGTTATTTACCTTGTCACGCACATGTAGTGTGTTGTTTTTCCTTTTTTCATTCCTCTTCTTTTGTCTTTCTTCTTATCTTTTTGCTTCCTTTGCTGATGATTCTTAGCTACCACATAACCAGTTTTTTCTCTGGGATTGATAAGTAGAATTTTTACGCGAGGTAGTTAGGTGAGAATGTAAAAACATTCCTGACAAATGATTACAAGTCATGATGATTTTGCGGACTACTATCATATATATCATTTAAATCACAATTGATGGATAAAGGCGTTAATTGATTGGCGGTCTATGTTGTTGCTGATTTTTGCTGTCGATAAATTGACTCGCATCACAAGTGCTTAAAATTGGTCTATGCTTGAAATTTGATTGGATTGGCTAAACGTGTTTGAGGCGGAGGTAATTACACTGGCTGAACTTGATGTGCTCGAGGATGTAAAAACAGACTGGACATCATGACGAGAATTGCCATAATGCACTGTATAAAAAAACAGTGTTAAATCGACGTTATCTTACAGGTAAGCAGTACGCAGGAGTAACGGTACGGATCGCGCTTAAGGATGAGTGAACAGGAATGCAGTCATTCAGGATGAAACCGTAAGGGTGTGACTAGCTGAAGTAAGGGCTGGTAGCGGCGACATTAACGAATCAATGAGAAGAAACCTGTTCATACCGCACTATTGGGCATGCGCAATATTCAGCATGGCTGGCGGGTGACGATCATACTTGAGGCGGATGGTTATGACTGAACTTAATCTCGATTCAGTAGCAGATGAATTGCTGACAGTGATCCGTAAACACCTTGGTGATGAGGCGGATATCAACATTTTGGTGATGGAAAACACCCCAAATCATATGCGGTTGAAAGTGGAAGCGCAGGGGCGTGAAGTGTTCAATATCGCGCTTAAAGGCGAGTAACCCATTTACGACCCACATCGGGGCAAGATTGGTAACAGAATGCTGATTGGTATACACTCTCGCCCCTTAATTACTCGGGTTTTACAGGGTTTTGCTGACTGATGATGGTAAGAGATAACCGGTTAGAGCTGCTGGCGCCGGCCAAAAATCTGGCGTTTGGTATTGAAGCAATCAAACATGGTGCGGATGCGGTGTATATCGGCGGTCCGGCCTTTGGTGCCCGTGCAGCAGCCGGCAACAGTGTGGCAGACATTGAGCAACTGGCGGCCTTTGCGCATCGCTATGGTGCGCAGGTGTTTGTGGCACTGAATACCATTTTGAAAGATAGCGAATTGGCGCAAGCGGAAGTGCTGGCGCATCAAATCTGGAATGCGGGCGCGGATGCGTTGATCGTGCAGGATCTGGGGTTGCTGCAATGTGATCTGCCGCCGATTGCGCTGCATGCCAGTACGCAGTTGGATAACCGCACACCGGAGAAAGTCCGTTTCTTGCAGGATGTCGGTTTTTCACAAGTCGTGCTGGCTCGTGAGCTGAGTTTGGAGCAGATCCGCGCGGTATCTGAGCAGACGTCAGTTCAGCTGGAGTTTTTCATCCACGGTGCGCTGTGTGTGGCCTACAGTGGTCAGTGCTATATCAGTCATGCGCTAACCGGCCGTAGTGCTAACCGTGGTGAATGTGCGCAGATTTGTCGCGTGCCATGTTCGCTGAAAACCCGAGAAGGGGAGACGCTGGTACAAGATCAGCATCTGCTATCCCTTAAAGACATGAACCAAACGGCCAACTTGCGTGCGATGATCGATGCCGGTGTTCGCTCGTTCAAAATCGAAGGCCGTTTGAAAGACCTCTCCTACATCAAGAATGTGACGGCGTGGTATCGTCAGCACTTGGATGAGATTTTGGAAGAGCGTCCTGAGCTGTCGCGTTCTTCTGCAGGACGCAGTCAGTACAGCTTTGTGCCGAATCCTGATAAAACCTTCAACCGAGGTAGCACCGATTACTTCTTGTTGGGGCGTCAGCCAACGATCACTTCATTCCGCACGCCGAAATACATCGGTGAGGAAGTGGGTAAGGTGACTCGGGTTGGCCCAAATTGGTTTGAAGTGAGCGGTGAGACTGAGTTTAACAACGGTGATGGCCTGTGCTATTTCAATGCGCGTCAGGTGGTTAATGGTCTGCGGGTAAACCGTGCGGACGGTCGTCGCTTGTTTACGGCAGAGCCGGTACGGGGATTGACGGTAAATACGGTGTTGTACCGTAACCGCGATCAGGTGTTTGACGGCACGCTGGAAAAAGAATCTGCGACTCGCCAGATTGGTGTCACGCAGCACTTTAGCGAAACGGCCGACGGTTTCCTGTTACAGATGACCGATGAGCAAGGTTTTAGCGTTAGCATCCCGTTGGTGGCAGAGAAGAGTCCGGCGAACAACCCTGAGCGTGCGTTCCAAAGTATCCGTGAGCAATTGGCTAAACTGGGCAACACGTTGTTCTATTCGCAGCACATCGATGTGACATTAGAGCAGGCATGGTTTATTCCGGTTTCTGCGCTAAATGCGTTACGTCGTCAGGCGGTCGAGGCGTTAGAAGCGGCGCGCATCAATGGCTATCAGCGTCCGCTGCGCCATCAGGCCGTTGGTAATCCGGCTTTCCCACAGGAAAATCTCAGCTATCTGGGCAATGTGTATAACCATGCGGCGGAAAATTTCTATCGCATGCATGGGGTCGATGACATTGCGCCGGCTTATGAGCTGAATCAGGAAGCGGATGAAGTGTCGCTGATGATCACCAAGCACTGTTTGCGCTATACCCAGAATATGTGTCCGAAAGAGGTGAAGGGATTAAAGCCGGATCCGCTGGTGCTGGAGATGGGTAACGACATTTTCCGTCTGAAGTTTGACTGTAAGCGCTGCGAGATGCATGTGCTGGGCAAACTGAAAAGCAAGGTACAGCGTAGCGCGAGCTAATTTAGCAAAATTTCATCTCGATAACGCCTAACACGCTCAATCAGCTCAATAAAATAACAGGCGCAATCAACATTCAACATGCCGTGGATAGGCGAAGGGGAATTACACCCGTTCGCTGCCACGGTATTTTTTTAACGCCCAGCGGCCTACGCCAGTGAGAACCACGGTGGTCAAGCCAATCAACGCATTGTTAACCTGCTGACTGCGGGCTTTGCCGTGCAAAACCCAATGCACGAAGTGCTCACAGTTGTTAAACAGCAAGTGATACTTATCTTCCCCAAGGCGACTACGCGCGCGTTTCACTGCTTCTTGCCCTTGGTATCGGCCTTTATTGTTTTGTACGCGAAAACCAAAACCGGCATGAAATTCATCCACACTGATTTCACACACACTGCCGCTGACCGCATTGCGGTGCAGGCCGGAGTAGTGGATCACGGTATTATTGCCGATATAAATGCCGTGGTGAGAATAGCCGGGGCGTGGGGAAACTAAGTGATCGCCGGGACACAAGGCGTCAGGATACTGCGCGTGCTGCATTATCGAACCTCTTGATAACGAAAGCCGGTTTGAGGTGATGGCTAATCATGATGCGCTCATGAGCAGTGCATGATAGTCGTGATGGAAAGAAATAACACGAGAGGGATGGAGAGAAACTCATCCCGCCATGGCCATCAGCCAGATAACGGGATGAGTATAGCCGTTAATCACCGATTTCAGAAACGTGCGGTGACCGCGTCGGCCAGTTTTTCCAGCAGTTTTTCGGTATCTGCCCAGCTCAGGCAAGGATCGGTAATTGACTGCCCGTACACCAACGGCTGACCGTTAACGACTTTTTGCGCGCCTTCGGTGAGGAAGCTTTCGGCCATGATGCCGGCAATGGCTCGTGAGCCAGCGCGAATTTGGCCGCACACGTCATCACAGACATCCAGCTGACGGCGATGCAGTTTCTGGCAATTGCCATGACTGAAATCCACCACCAGATGTTCGGCCAAATCAAATTCCCGCAGACGATCGCACGCTTGGGCCACATGCTTCGCTTGATAGTTCGGATCTTTACCACCGCGCAGAATAATATGCCCGAATGGATTTCCTGAGGTGCGGTAAATGGTCATATGGCCGGTTTTGTCTGGCGATAAGAACATGTGCGGCGCACGGGAAGCGCGAATTGCATCAATAGCGATACGCACATTACCGTCAGTACCGTTTTTAAAGCCGACCGGACATGAAAGCGCTGATGCCATCTCGCGGTGGATCTGGCTTTCGGTGGTACGGGCACCAATTGCGCCCCAGCTGATCAAATCGGCAATGTACTGACCGGTCACCATATCCAAAAATTCGGTTGCGGTAGGCAGGCCAATTGCGTTGATATCCACCAGCAGCTTGCGCGCCATGCGGATCCCTTCATTGACCTGATAGCTGCCATCCAAAAACGGATCGGAAATCAGCCCTTTCCAGCCCACCACGGTGCGCGGCTTTTCAAAATAGGTGCGCATGACGATAAACAGGCGATCCTGATAACGTTCATGCAAAGCATGCAGGCGGTTGGCGTAGTCCAGCGCGGCCTTCGGGTCGTGAATGGAGCAAGGGCCGACAATCACCAGCAGGCGCGGATCCTGTCCGCTTAATATATTTTCAATGCAGGTTCTGGCCTGCAATACCATCGCGGCGACCTGATCATCGAGTGGATAATCGTCAGCCAGCTGAGCAGGCGTGACTAAGCTGTCAACGCGCTCAGTGCGTAACTCATCAGTTTTAATAGACATCTAAATTCTCTTGGTAACTTCATACAGACGCGCTGTGAAGAGACTCACAAACACACAATAACGGAATTTATCCGCGCTGCAAGCAGTCCGGCCAAGATAGGTATCGATTCCCTACACAATGGCAGGAATCGTTAGCAGATTGTCTAAATTTAAAACATCTGACGGTTAAGCTGCATGATGTCCATAATTTTGGTTGAGATCTCCTCTACCGAGAAGTTGGTTGTATCGATAAAGGGAATTCGCTCGCGTTGATATAGCAGTTCAACCTCGGTCAGCTCCAGTCGGCATTGGCGTAACGACGCATAACGGCTGTTATCGCGCCGTTCACTGCGAATTGCCATCAAACGCTCTGGATGAATGGTTAAACCGAACAGTTTACCGTGAAACGGTTTGAGTGCTGCGGGCAGGGTGAGGTTATCCATGTCATCGGCAATAAACGGATAGTTAGCGACCTTCAAGCCAAATTGCATCGCCATATACAAGCTGGTGGGGGTTTTACCGCAGCGCGATACCCCCAACAAAATCACGTCAGCCTGCTCCATGTTACGCAGCGAAATACCGTCATCGTGTGCTAGGGCAAATTCGACCGCGGCGATGCGGGAGTCATATTTTTCCAAGTTACCGCGCGCCAGCCCGTGGGTTCGATGCAGGGTTGGGGTCGGGGCAATTTGCAGCTCATTTTGTATCGGGGTGACTAAGGTATTCAGAATATCCTGACAACAACCTTCGCTGCGCTCGATGATCGCTTTAATTTCCGGCATCACGATGGAATAAAACACCAATGGGCGTGAGCCGCTATTTTGATAGCAAGAATTTATTTGCTGCCGGATCGCTTCGGCCTTCTGTGGCGTTTCAACAAACGGCACGGTGATTTGTTGCAGGGTTAACGGAAACTGTGAAAGAACCGCGTGCCCCAACACTTCGGCAGTGATCGCCGTTCCGTCTGAGATATAAAATACTGTCCGTTCCAGATGAGATGACATGCAGGTGGCTCCGTAACAGGGGTTGCACCACAGTGCTATCCGGTGGCGCAGAGGCGGTGATGGCTAGAGTTTCATTTCATTGATTGAATCTGAGTCCATACTGAATCAGGCGCGGAAAAACACCAATCTGAAACACCAGAAACGTAAACCAACGCACGAAAATTGATGCTCGGTATGGCGTCAGTGAAGGCGCGCCGAGTGAATGAATCCCTTGTACTAGCAGCATTGCACTAGAAACATCGCACTAACACCATCGGACTGAAAACATCGCATTGACACAGGAGAGGCGAGCCGTGGAACCGTATGTACTCTGGTATCACCAGTTAGGCATGAATGATGTAAACCGTGTTGGGGGTAAAAATGCGTCGCTTGGCGAGATGATCGCCAATCTGTCCGGGTTGGGCGTCAGTGTGCCGGATGGTTTTGCCACCACGGCGCGTGCATTTAATGAGTTTCTGGAGCAAAGCGGGTTGAATCAACGTATCCATCAATTATTGGATACGCTAGATGTAGACGATGTACGTGCACTGGCAAAAGCGGGGGCGCAAATTCGGCAATGGGTGGTGGATACGCCATTCCAGCCCGCGTTAACGCAGGCTATTTCTGAGGCGTATGCGCAGCTGAGTGCGGATATGCATGCGGAAGGCTCGTTTGCGGTGCGCTCGTCGGCCACGGCGGAGGATATGCCGGATGCGTCATTTGCGGGTCAGCAAGAGACGTTTTTGAACGTGCGCGGGTTAGATGCCGTGATGCTGGCGGTGAAACATGTGTTTGCTTCGCTGTTTAATGATCGCGCGATCTCTTATCGCGTGCATCAAGGCTATGACCACAAAGGCGTGGCGTTGTCGGCGGGGATCCAGCGCATGGTGCGCTCAGATAAAGCGGCATCGGGCGTGATGTTTACGTTGGATACGGAATCTGGCTTTGATCAGGTGGTGTTTATTACCTCGTCTTATGGATTGGGGGAGATGGTGGTGCAGGGCGCGGTGAATCCGGATGAGTTTTATGTCCATAAGCCGACACTGGAAGCGGGGCGTCCGGCGGTCGTGCGTCGGACGTTAGGCTCGAAGCGGGTACAGATGGTCTACTCGGGCAGTGCTGAGCACGGTAAGCAAGTCGAAGTGTGTGATGTGGACGCAGCGCGAGCGCAAACCTACTCCCTCAGCGATGCCGAGGTGGAGCAATTGGCGCGTCAGGCGCTGGTGATCGAGCGTCATTATGGTCGCCCGATGGATATCGAGTGGGCCAAAGATGGGCTCGATGGCCGGCTGTATATTGTGCAGGCGCGTCCGGAAACGGTGCAGGCAAATCAGCAAGTCACCGAGCGTTTTCGTTTGGAGCAAGCCGGTGAGGTGTTGGCCGAAGGGCGTGCCATCGGCCATAAAATCGGTGCCGGTACAGTGCGCATTGTCGCGCGTATCGATGAGATGGATAAAGTCCAGCCGGGGGATGTGCTGGTGACTGACATGACCGATCCGGATTGGGAGCCGGTCATGAAGCGGGCGGCGGCGATCGTGACCAATCGCGGTGGACGTACTTGCCATGCGGCGATTATTGCCCGCGAGCTGGGTATTCCGGCAGTGGTCGGCTGCGGTGATGCCACTCAGACGCTGCATAATGGTATGCCGGTTACGGTATCTTGCGCCGAAGGTGACACCGGTTTTATCTATCAAGGCATATTGCCGTACAGCGTGCAAAGCTCAGAGATTGATGCGATGCCGCCACTGCCGCTGAAAGTGATGATGAACGTAGGTAACCCCGATCGTGCCTTTGATTTTGCGCGCTTACCTAACGAAGGGGTGGGCTTGGCGCGACTGGAGTTCATCATTAACCGCATGATTGGCGTGCATCCGAAAGCCTTGCTCAATTTCGAGCAGCAGCCAGCTGAATTGCAGCACATTATTCGCGGCATGATGGCGGGCTATGCCGATCCGGTTGAGTTTTATATCAGCAAACTCACGGAAGGGATCGCCACCTTAGCGGCGGCATTTTGGCCGAAGCGGGTGATTGTGCGGATGTCAGACTTTAAGTCCAACGAATATGCCAATTTAGTGGGCGGTGAGCGCTATGAGCCGCACGAAGAAAACCCGATGCTCGGCTTTCGCGGTGCGTCGCGCTACGTTTCGGCATCCTTCCGTGATTGCTTTGCGCTGGAGTGCGCGGCCATTCGCCGAGTGCGCGAGGTGATGGGGCTGACGAATGTCGAGGTGATGATCCCGTTCGTCCGTACACCGGATGAAGCGCGATCTGTGCTGGCGTTGTTAGCCGAGCAAGGCTTGCAACGCGGTGAGCAAGGGCTGAAAGTGATCATGATGTGCGAGATCCCATCGAATGCCCTGTTGGCCGATGAGTTCTTGCAACTGTTTGATGGTTTTTCTATCGGCTCGAATGATATGACGCAGCTGGCGCTGGGGCTAGATAGAGACTCCGGCATCATCTCGCACCTGTTTGATGAGCGTAATGCGGCGGTCAAAGCACTGCTGGCGATGGCGATTCAGGCCGCGAAACGGCAAGGTAAGTATGTCGGGATTTGTGGACAAGGCCCATCGGATCACCCTGATTTTGCGGCCTGGCTGCTGGAGCAGGGGATCGACAGTGTTTCGTTAAACCCAGATACGGTGGTGGAAACCTGGTTGTATCTGGCTGAACAGGCCGAGCGACAAGGGGCTTGCTAGCAGTTGTAGGGATAATCTACGGCGTATTGGGCGGCTAAGTTAGCTGTAATAAAAGGGAATACCATCCGGTATTCCCTTTTGTTTGGCACATATTGAATTGAGAATTGTGAGCGTTACAGCACACCTTGCGCCAACATGGCATCGGCCACTTTCACGAAACCGGCGATATTCGCTCCGCGCACATAATCGACATGGTTGCTCTGCGGATCGCGGCCATAACGCACGCATGCTGCGTGAATACTCAGCATGATGTCTTGCAGACGCTGATCCACTTCGCGATCTGACCAGCCTAAACGCAGCGCGTTTTGTGACATTTCCAGACCCGAGGTCGCCACGCCGCCTGCGTTGGCCGCTTTACCGGGTGCAAACAGCACGCCGCACTCTTGCAGCGCATAAACCGCCGGCTCAGTGGTCGGCATATTGGCGCCTTCGGCGACGAGGCGCACACCGTTTCGGATCAACGCCGCGGCATCATCGGTATCCAGTTCATTTTGTGTCGCGCATGGCAGTGCAATTTCGGTGGCAATGCCCCACGGGCGCTGTCCGGCCAGATAGGTCAAGCCGTGCAAACGGGCATAATCGGCAACGCGTCCGGCTTGCTCGTTTTTAATCCGGCACAGGTCGGCCAGTTTCTCCGGCGTAAATCCAGCAGGATCGTATACCGTGCCGGAGGAGTCTGAGGCACTGATAACCTTGGCGCCCAACTCGAGGGCTTTTTGGATGGTAAATTGTGCCACGTTACCAGAGCCAGACACGGTGACGGTACGGCCGGCCAAGCTTTCACCGCGTTCAGCCAACATCGCTTGCACAAAATAGATGAGCCCGTAACCGGTGGCTTCTGGGCGCATCGCGCTGCCACCAAAGCTCATGCCTTTACCGGTAAATACGCAGGCGGCATTGTTGGTCAGCTTTTTCATCATCCCCGTCATGAAGCCGACTTCACGGGCTCCAACGCCGATATCGCCAGCGGGTACGTCAGTGTCTGGCCCCAAATGGCGGTATAGCTCGGTCATCAATGCCTGACAAAAGCGCATGATCTCAGCGTCACTTTTTCCTTTGGGGTCAAAATCAGAGCCGCCTTTGCCGCCGCCCATCGGCAAGGTGGTCAGGGCATTTTTAAAGGTTTGCTCAAAAGCCAAAAACTTCAAAATGGAAGGATTCACCGAAGGGTGAAAACGCATCCCGCCTTTGTATGGCCCAATGGCTGAGTTGTGTTGAACGCGAAACGCGCGGTTAACCTGCACATTGCCGTGATCGTCGGTCCAGCAAACACGAAATTGAATTAAGCGCTCAGGCTCCACCAAACGCTCCAGCAGACCTTGGGCGGCGTAGCTAGGGTTTTCCTGAATAAAAGGCCACAGGGTTGCCATCACTTCATGTACCGCTTGCAGATACTCCGGTTGGTGGGGGTTACGCTGGCTAACACCGGCGATAAAATCGTCCAAAGAAGGTATATGGCTCATAACTTATCCTGTCTGAATTAAAATTGTGTGCACTTTGTTGTGTATAGCAAGAGCAAATTATTATATTTGTCTGTCATATCTCTACCTTTGTTTGCTATTTCAGGTCAAATGGCGCGCACTGAGTAGGGGATGAACTCGTGAGGCATAGCGCACAAAACGTACGGTATTATCACTGTTTTCATTGTGGGCTTTGCTGTTTTAGCTGAATCGGTATTGCTGAATAAATACGCAGTGGTAAACAGACAACATAAAGCGCAGTAAGTCAGTTGCAGGGGCGTTTTATCCCGTGTAATTTTTATTCCGATAAGCGATTGATGCGGTATGGATGCGCGATAAAACCGCGTATTAATGATGAGCTCGTTATGCATGGCTCCCGTTGAAACGCTGGTTTTATGCAGACAGATTGTTGATACTGCAGGTTAAATACACATTTATGCAGGCTAGGGTGACGCCAATAAGCACGTGCGCTCACCGTGGTTTCAGGATGCAAGGCTGTAAGGGATAACCAATGATGATTCCGCAACTTTCCGGCGTGCCCGGCGTAGCGCCGTTGACCCACTCTTTTTTATCGGCGCTGAGCGCAGCCGGTTTTAGTGGCGATACGGATGTGACCTATGGCGGGCGCTTGAGCATGGCCACCGACAACAGTGTCTACCAGCAATTGCCACAGGCGGTACTGTTTCCGCGTTCGGTAGCGGACATCTTATTATTGACCCGTACGGCGCAGCAGGCGGAGTTCAAAGAACTCACGTTCGCCCCGCGTGGTGGAGGAACCGGCACCAATGGTCAATCATTGACGACCGGTGTAGTGGTGGATACCTCGCGCTACATGAACCGGATTTTGGAGTTAAATCTGGAAGAAAAATGGGTGCGAGTGGAAGCGGGCGTGGTCAAAGATCAGCTCAATGCCTATTTAAAACCGCACGGCTATTTTTTCTCTCCTGATCTTTCCACCAGTAACCGTGCCACGATTGGCGGCATGATCAATACCGATGCCTCCGGGCAAGGCTCACTGCTGTACGGCAAAACCTCTGATCATGTGCTCGGTTTGCGTGCAGTGATGCTCGATGGTTCGCTACTGGATACCGCACCGATGCCGGTGGAAGTGGCGGAGCAACTGGCACAGCAAAAAGACCCGATTGGACGGGTTTATCAGACCGTGCTGCAACGTTGCCGTGACCAGCGTGAACTGATTTTGGCGCGTTTCCCTAAGCTCAATCGCTTTTTAACCGGCTATGACTTGCGCCATGTATTTAGCGATGATCTGCGTCAGTTTGATTTAACTCGCCTCCTTACCGGTTCAGAAGGTTCATTGGCGTTTATTGCCGAGGCCAAGCTGAATATCACGCCGATCCCTAAGCAGCGCCGTCTGATTAACATTAAATATGACAGCTTTGACTCGGCGTTGCGTCATGCCCCTTTTATGGTGGCCGCGCAAGCGCTCTCTGTGGAGACCGTGGATTCCAAGGTGCTGAATCTGGCCCGCGAGGACATCGTTTGGCATTCGGTGCGTGAACTGATCACCGATGTGCCAGGTTGCGATATGCAAGGGCTGAATATTGTCGAGTATGCCGGTGATGATGCCGAGCTGATTGATGCGCAGGTGAGCGATCTCTGTCAGCGCCTCGATACACTGCTGCCAAGTCGCGAAGGTGGCGTGATCGGTTATCAGGTATGTCATGATTTAGTTGATATCGAGCGCATTTACACCATGCGCAAAAAGGCCGTCGGGCTGCTGGGGAATACTAAAGGTGCGGCCAAGCCGATAGCTTTTGCCGAGGATACCTGCGTTCCGCCGGAGCATTTGGCAGATTATATCGCCGAGTTTCGTGCGTTGCTCGACAGCCAAGGGCTGCATTATGGGATGTTTGGTCACGTTGATGCGGGGGTATTACACGTGCGCCCTGCGCTGGACCTGTGTGACCCAGAGCAAGAGCGCTTGATGAAAACCATCTCTGACCAAGTGGTGGCGCTAACGGCCAAATACGGCGGCTTGATGTGGGGAGAGCACGGTAAAGGTTTTCGCTCGGAATACAGCCCACTATTTTTCGGCGAAGCGCTGTGGGCTGAGTTGGAACTGATCAAAACCGTGTTTGACCCAGATAACCGCTTAAATCCGGGCAAGATCTGCACGCCATTGAAAGCGGGCGCTGAACTGGTGCAAGTGGCGGGAGAAAAGCGCAGTTGGCATGATCGTAAAATTCCGCTCAGTGTGCGCGAGTCTTATCGCGGTGCACTGGAGTGTAACGGCAACGGCTTGTGCTTTAACTTTGATACGCACAGCCCGATGTGCCCGTCAGTGAAAATAACCCGCGATCGCCGCCATTCTCCAAAAGGGCGTGCCGCGTTGGTGCGCGAATGGCTGACCATGTTGGCCGATGAAGGCGCTGATGTGCTGAGCATTGAGCAGCAACTGGCCGGTTCGTCATTTAGTTTTCGCGAGCTGATGGATAAAACCCGCTATACCTTGGCGGCGCGCCGTGGCGAGTATGACTTTTCCCATGAGGTGAAAGAGGCAATGGCGGGCTGTTTGGCCTGCAAAGCCTGCTCGACCCAGTGTCCTATCAAGATTGACGTGCCGTCGTTTCGTGCGCGCTTTTTGCAGCTCTACCACACCCGTTATTTGCGGCCAGCCCGAGATTACATGGTGGCGACGGTCGAGCAGTATGCACCGCTGATGGCCAAAGCGCCGAAACTGTTCAATGCCATCATGCAGCCGGCGTGGATGCAGACGTTAACCGAGAAAACCATCGGCATGATTGATGTGCCTTCGCTGTCAGTGCCGACGCTGCGCGAAGAGTTGACTGGCCATGCGGCACTGACTTTCTCGCTGGAGCAGCTACAAGCGTTATCGGCAGAAGAGAAAGCTCGCCATGTGCTGGTCGTGCAAGATCCGTTTACTAGCTTCTATGATGCACAAGTGGTCGCGGATTTTGTCCGCTTGGCCGAACATCTGGGCTTCAAACCGGTATTGTTGCCGTTTAAACCCAATGGCAAGCCGCAGCATGTGAAAGGCTTTTTACGTGAATTTGCCCGCACGGCGGCAAGTACCGCTGAGTTTTTAAATCAGCTCTCTGCGCTCGATATTCCGCTGGTGGGCGTCGATCCAGCACTGGTGTTGTGCTATCGCGATGAATACCGTGAAGCGCTGGGTGACGCGCGCGGTACATTTGAGGTGCAATTGGTGCAGGAGTGGCTGCGTCCGCGTCTTGGCTCGGTTCCGGCACTGAGTAAATCATCAGATGTCTGGTATTTGCTGGGGCATTGCACGGAAAGCACCGCGTTGCCACAAAGCTCGGCGGATTGGAAAGCGATCTTTGCTCATTTTGGCGCCGAGTTGCAGGCGGTCAGTATCGGTTGCTGTGGTATGGCCGGCACGTATGGGCACGAAGCGAAAAACCGAGATAATTCCCACGGAATTTATCGCCTGTCTTGGCAAGCGCAGCTGAAAATTCGGCCATTGAATCGCTGCCTGACTACCGGTTATTCGTGCCGTAGCCAAGTTAAGCGCATGGAAAAAGAGCGTATCTTGCATCCGGCGCAGGCGCTGCTTTCTATCCTGCGCAGCCAAGCGTAATCATTACTTACTGACGGATAATAAACAGAATATCGCCATGAAAATTTGGAAACGAACTGCAACATTGGCCCAGCTGAATGAGATGGGCAAACACTGTATGGTAGGACATGTCGGCATCGAGTTTACTGCCATTACCCCTGATGCGCTGGAAGCGGTGATGCCGGTTGATCAGCGTACTATCCAGCCATTTGGCCTGTTACACGGCGGCGCGTCAGTAGTATTGGCCGAAACGCTCGGCTCTGTGGCCGGCTATCTGTGTACCGAAGGGCGTGAACAGGTAGTGGGGTTGGAGGTGAATGCCAACCATTTGCACGCGATCCGAAGCGGTATGGCGCGTGGTGTGTGCAAAGCGTTACACGCCGGTCGTCGGCATCAGGTCTGGCAGATAGAGATTTTTGATGAGCAGCAGCGTTTATGTTGCAGTGCGCGTCTAACGACTGCCGTGATCGCTGAAAACACACACGGCGAGCAGTAAAACGTCAAACCTAAAGCGGCAATACGCTGTAGGGAAGAATACCCAGTGAAGATGCATGGTGAGCAATACAGGGCGCAGTGTGGAGCCATACTGCACCCAAAATCGGGTTGAATTACAAGGTTCCGCGCTTGCAGCGTTTGATTTGGCGGCGGCGGCAGGTTCTGCGCCGGTTGCTCATATCGGTAAACGCATCTTCATGTTCTTCACGTATATGGCGAAGTTTTTCTGCCCGGATCACTTCCTGCAGCATTAACTCCTGTTCCAGCCAATTATCGACTACTGGTTTCATGGCTGATAGTCCTCAAAAAGAATATCTGTTGGTTGTGCGGGCTGGTATGACGAGATTGCGTCAGCCCGCGGGGAATCTACCATATTTTTGGCTGGCGTAAATGGGTTAACGCGAATTTGTGATCCGGTAAACAGGTTTCTTTCAATGTGTCAGGAAAGGCTCATGCAAGTTAACGATGTGCAGGTAAAGGGAGCAATCAGTGCCCTGTGGTTAGATGGGCAGGGGGGCGCTCTGCCCATTGATAAGCTGGCAAAGGCCAACACAACGCAGGCTAAAGATGCAAAACTGAGTGCAGAGCAAGGGCCAGTGTGGCTGCATTTGGATTACAGCCAGCCTGATTCGGCTAACTGGATCCGCGATACCGGCTTGCTGCCGGAAAACGTAAAAGAGGCATTGCTGGGTGAAAGTTCGCGCCCGCGCTTTACCCGATTAGGGGAAGGGGTCTTAATCACCCTCCGTAGCATCAATTACAACAACGATGAGCGCCCCGATCAGATGGTGGCGCTGCGCGCTTACGTCAGTCGTGATCTGATAGTCTCTTCGCGGCGGCGGCGACTGTTTTCGGTGGAAGATCTGGAAACCGAACTGTGGAATGGCAACGGGCCGACCAACAGCAGTGAATGGGTGGTCGAGATTTGCGATTGCATGACCGATTACGCCTCTGAGTTTATCGACGACCTGCATGAAGTGATTATCGAGCTGGAAGATGGCTTGCTGGAGCACAAGATCCCCGATCGTGGACGGTTGGCGTTGATCCGCAAGCAGTTGATTGTGTTGCGTCGGTATTTGTCTCCGCAGCGCGATGTCTATTCACGCATTGCAGCAGAGAAAATCAGTTGGTTCGATGATGACGATAAACGGCGTATGCAAGAGGTTTCCGAGCGATTAGGCAGAACCTTGGACGATCTGGACGCCGCGATTTCCCGTACCTCGGTCTTGGCTGATGAAATTGCGAACTTGCTGGCAGATGCCATGAACCGGCGCACTTATGCCATGTCTTTGCTGGCTATGATGTTTTTGCCGATTTCGTTTTTGACAGGTCTGTTTGGGGTCAACCTAGAGGGTATTCCGGGCAAAGGCTTTAGCGGCAGTTTTCCACTGTTTTGCTTGGCGCTGGTGGGGCTTGCGGGCGGTATTGGATTTTGGCTGAAAAGGAAACGCTGGTTATAAGCGTTTTGCGAGAAAATGTGTGTCATTACAGATAATTGACTGCAATGACGCAAAAAATTGCGCGAAATCAATACTTGCAACCGCATTCAGTAGCAAACTGCACTGGCAGGTGAATACAGTGTTTAAGCGATGGACACTGTACTCCACGTTGTCTTAACTTCCTTCTATTTTCCTTGCATTACAGCAAACTTATTCTTGCTACGCCGGCATTGAAGACCGGCGTTTTTCTTTTTTTGTTCTTTCTCTTCTCTTTTTTTTGCTTTTTTATCTGTCTTTCATATCCAAGTATGCATTTTTAGCTTACTCGCATCGCCAGTATTTCGCTTTTTATTTCAGTTTTATTCTACTGCGATTTACTGTGCTCTTTAGGTGATGCAAGTACGATAGAAGCAACGTTTGTGATAAATCAGAGTTGCTGAGAGTGACTAGATAAATGAGAAAATAGATAAAAAAACGACCGCCCGACAATATACACAGTACGTATATATTGTAACGGGCAGTCGTATTATCAGAGGTATGAATCCGAAACTAAATGTTTCGTGAACCGCTGAATTAAGCCTTCTTCAGGAAGTTGGCAACCAGAACGATTTGCACGCCGTTTACGCGGCCTTCAATGTGCTCCGGGTTGCTGGTCAGAGAGATATTCTTCACCATGGTGCCGCGCTTGGCAGTGAAGTTAGCACCTTTAACGACCAGATCTTTGATCAGGGTGACAGAGTCGCCGTCTTGCAGCACGTTGCCGTTGCTGTCCAGAGTCGGGGCGGTGTCATCGTTGCTGCTGGTTGCAGCCACACCGGCTTCTGCCCATGCCAGAGTTTCTTCGTCCAGATACAGCATATCCAGCAGATCCTGAGCCCAAACTTCGTGAGACAGGTTCTTCAGCTGACGCCATGCCATTACCTGTACTGCAGGCACTTGGCTCCACATGCTGTCGTTCAGACAACGCCAGTGAGCCTGATCGGCAGTTTCAGGGTTTTCGATCTGATTACGGCATGTATCGCACAGAAGTACGGAATGATCCGCATCATCAGACGCTGAGTGAGGGACAGAATAAACAGAAAGATTATTCTCACTTCCACAGAGTTCACAGTGTGAGCCACTGCGTTCTTGTAAGATTTGCTCAATTGACATCGTAATTCGCTCGTAATACGGAATAATACAAGCAAAGTATAGCATAAACGCAGAGAAAAGGGGAGTTAAGCCTGATAGCGGCTAATTATCGAACTAAACCGGATGATTTTATTGTAAAAATCATCCGGTAGATTGTCATGTTTACCACGCAACAAGCTGCAACGTGCGCGGCTAAAATGCGGGTTTCGCTATTCTGTTGATGATGACAGTGAGATAGCCCAGAGGCTCAATTTGAGTCAGTGATTTCTGCGGGTGACTCTTCATCATCTGCTGCGAATGCCAGTGGCCAGCCACCCAGACGCTTCCAGCGATTAACCAGCTCACAAAACAGCTCTGCGGTGCGTTCGGTGTCATACAGGGCAGAGTGCGCCTGATTATTATCGAACGGGATCTTGGCGGTTTGACAAGCCTTTGCCAGTACGGTTTGCCCTAATACCAGACCACTGAGCGCGGCAGTATCAAAGGTGGCAAACGGGTGGAACGGGTTGCGCTTGAGGCCAGCACGCTCTGCCGCCGCCATCAGAAAGCCGTGGTCAAAGGCTGCGTTATGCGCGACAACAATGGCGCGGTTGCACTCATTGGCCTTTTGCTCTTTGCGCACCACTTTGAAAATCTCGTGCAATGCCTCATATTCGTTAACGGCACCACGCAGTGGATTGTGGGGATCGATACCGGTAAACGCCAGCGCTTCCGGATTGAGGTTGGCGCCTTCAAACGGCTCAACATTGAAGCTCAGTTTCTGATCCGGCATCAACCAACCATCTTCATCCATCTTCAGCGTGACGGCCGCGATTTCCAGCAGCGCATCCGTCTGCGCATTAAATCCTGCGGTTTCCACATCAATAACCACCGGGAAATAGCCTCGGAAACGGGCGCTCAGACAATTCGGGTTAAGAGTTTTAGCCATGATTTCTCTTTGGTGCTGTACAGATCAGCGTGCGTGAAATAAAGAGAGCTTATTATTGCAATTTATGGCGCTTAACTAAAGTATTCCTTCCCGCGGTCGCTAATCACTATGATACGCAGGAGTTGCCACCGAATGATTAAAAAAGCTGTAGTTGCCGGTTTGATGCTAGTTAGCCCCTTTTTACGGGCTGAAAGGCAGTTTTTCGCCGGAATTGATGATTCTACCTGGGTGATGACGCAGGATACGCCGCTGGAATGCCGTTTAGAGCATCCGGTTCCGGGTTATGGCACCGGTGTGTTCAGCTCCCATGCCAGCAAGAAAATTAACCTCGATTTTGAACTGCAAATGTTCCGGCCGATGGCGGAAACCCGTCAGGCAACGCTGCTATCGTTACCTCCTCGCTGGATGCCAGGCACTAATGCCGGCACCATCAATACCTTAAAGCTGTTCAAGCAGTTTGATGGTTATGTGAATGGACAAGATGCATGGCGGATGTTGACCGAGCTAGAGCGTGGCCGTTTACCAACCTTGAGCTACCGTGATTGGTACTACAACAACGAACGGGTGCAAGTGAGTCTGTCACCGGCGCACTTTAAAGGGCCATACAAGAAATATTTAGCCTGTGTGCAGCGTTTGTTACCGTACAGTTTTGATGATATTGCCTACACTGTGCTGCATTATCAGGCCAATAGCGAAAAACTGACCTTTGATTCGCAGAAAAAGCTCGATCAAATTGCGCAGTATATCCGTCATATCAAGGATGTTGAGCTGGTATTGGTTGCCGCGCACAGTGACGATCGGGAAGTGGCGGCCAATTCAGAAGAGTTGGCGCGTAAGCGAGCTGAAAACATGCAGCACTATTTTGTGAAGCAGGGATTAAAGCCAGAGCAAATTCAGCTGCAGGTGCATGGGGATCAGCGCCCAGTGGCGGATAATCGTTCAGCACTCAATCGCGGTCTGAACCGCCGCTTGATTATTTCGCTGTCGCGTTCATCGGATATGTGATTGTTAGCCAATCGATAGCTATCGATTACGTCTTGCGATAAAAAAAGCGCTGTCACTGACAGCGCTTTTTGTTTTCACCCACAAGACTGACTTGCCGAGTGAGAGCTAGGCGAGTTTTCAGCCTAAACCTTGGCTGGCCTGCTTGTTTTGGATCAGTTCGATCTTATAGCCATCCGGATCTTCAACAAACGCAATGATAGTGCTGCCGCCTTTGACAGGGCCTGCTTCACGAACGACTTTTCCGCCAGCTTGCTTGATAGCCTCACAAGTGGCTGCGACATCATCAACGCCCAGTGCGATGTGGCCAAACGCCGTACCCATCTCGTATTCGCTAACACCCCAGTTATAAGTCAGCTCAATCACAGCACCTGAGCTCTCATCACCAAAGCCGACGAAGGCCAGTGAGTACTTATATTCTTCATTATCGCTAGTACGCAGCAGTTTCATGCCGAGAACTTTGGTGTAGAACTCAATAGAGCGCTGCATGTCGCCAACACGTAACATGGTATGCAGAATGCGCATGGCTTATATCCTCTTCTGAAATGTCATCCTTCAACTCTCATGATCGCAGGAACTGCCGACAGAATAAACCCCCACATTGGACAATAGTGGCGCTGTGGTGAGAGATAAAATAGCGCGTAAAATGAATTTTTATTCCTTTCTTGTCGTGTGGATTTATCACGGTCTTGCTAAGCGAGTAGCACAACACTTTATGTTGCGGTATGTGTCAGATCTGCGGTTGACAGGTGTTTTCATGCCGATACCTGCGATGAAATCGCATAATTATATGATTTTAAAGTTATGTTTTTGATGGGGGGAGCTGGGGCTTAATGGAAATATTTTGCATCACTTATGCAATTAACTTTCCGTAAATGTGACTAATATCACAGACGGTAGTGGATTTGACCTGATAGATTTAATGCATGGTTATTCAATAAAAGAGAATGAAAATGCGGATATCAGTTAACGACACTACTATTATGAACCTGAGTCGGACTTTGCTTTCGGATCAGTTTACAACCAAGCAATTGTCTTCAGCATTGAAAGCCCATTGTGGCATTGAAGTGGGTTTAGCGCGGTTGAATGCGATTTTGGCGGCTAAGTACGGTAACCCGATGAAAAGTTCAACTGACAACCGCTTCTGGTCACGGGCAATGAAACCGCAAAGGGGATAAGAATTGATAAGTCAGCGATAAAAGCCCGCCTCACTGTTGGCGGGCTATTGCTGTGTTAAATGCGAGTGGCGTTATGTCAGTTGTTTTGTTCTGCTAGCCGAGCGTTTGGTTTGTCGTGTTGATTTGGCTTAGCGTTGCACCTAGCTAAGTTCAGAGGCTTAATTCTTTAGACTTACTTAGTTATTTAAAAACCTTCAATATAATTTTCTGCTCTATTTCTGCACTATACTGTAAGCAGATTAAAAGCGGATAGTGCAATGAATCCCTTCATCATTTTACTTTCAGTCGTCATCAGTGGAGCCGCAATACTGGACTCTCTGGTTTTTACCGCGCCGGATATCTTTATTCCGGAAGAGGGTGTTGTCTGTGATAAACCGAAAGCATTTTGTGCCACGCAGCAGGGAATATCAAAAAATAAGACGTTAAGTCATTTTCATGTGGAGCGTAAAAATGTAAACAGCCAAACCGCATGGGATAGTCTGTTACATGCCAATCAACGTGGTGTCATTGAGTTTTATGACGGAACGTATTGTTATTTAAAAGAAAAAACATGCCAGCCAGTATCTTTTAGCGTATGGTATATCCAAAATAGCTTATTTAACCGAACCAATAACTTGCCGTAATCATTTTTGCTTTTTTTTTATGCAAAAAGAATGAATCCCGCGAGGATAGCGTGTGTATTGTTGCATAACGGTGCTATAGTCATTCATAGAAAGGCAGTGGATGAGCCTGTAATCTATGGAATGAAATATGAGAAGTAAAATATCAATAATAATATTCTCTGGCGTATCTACGTTCATTCTTGTCTTTATTCTTTCTCTTCTTTTTATCCAATCTTATTCGGCTAATGAAACCAATGCAGCATTAACGCAGACTCGTATCAGTATTGATCAGCGCCTTGACCGAGTCGTTGGTGAAATTGATAAACTATTTTCACTTCCTCAGTTGACCTGTTCTGCGATAAAAGAAGATCTCGTTAAATTGGCAGCATTCGATGATATGGTTCGCTCTTATCTTATTGTGAAAGGGGATGAGATTTACTGTTCATCGGCATTAGGCAGTCGCACTTTTTTGCTTAAAAACTATTTCCCAGATACGCGCGTAGATAAGCCTTATGGCCTGCATATGAGTTTGGGAACCGCCGCCTTGCCTAATAAGCCCATCGTTTATTTGTGGGTAAAAGATCACAGTGGGCGAGTTTCTGGTGGGTTGGCGACAATCCCGCTGCCAGTTAACAGCGCACAACTTTTGGTGTCAGCCTCTGCTAAATTAACCGCGATTGCTATCGTGATTGATGACAAAGCCTTGGTGACAGGACAGCATGAGTTTCAAAGCCCGTCTACACTGCCTAAACCACTCGCCAGTATTGAGTCAGAAAAATATGGTTATCGATTGTATTTTTTTGGCAAATTGCTAACGGTAACTTCATGGTATGAGATGCTCTTTTTCTCATTAACGATCAGCATGTTAGTCATGATACTGATCTATATCTACCATGGAAAAGCACAAGATATGCGCTCGGAAATTCTGCGAGGGATCCGTGAGGGTCAGTTTTTCGTGGTGTACCAACCGGTGTTTAATTTACATACCCAAGTGATGGCCGGTTTTGAAGTGTTGCTACGCTGGAAGCATCCGGTGAAAGGGCTCATTCCGCCGGATCAGTTCATTGCGTATGCCGAGCATAATGGGGTAATTATTGAGCTCACGAAGCATATGTTCGAGCTGGTGGCTAAAGATGCCAAATTGATGGTGCAACATTTCTCACCGGGGATGAAGCTGGCCGTTAATATCTCGGCAGTTCACTTGCAATCAGAGCATATTATTGCGGATTTAACCGCGTTTCGTGCTTGTCTGCCAGCGCAGCATTTTGTCTGTGTGCTGGAAATTACCGAACGGGTGTTAATCAAAGATGATGCTGAGGCTGAACGGTTGTTCAAAGAACTGCATGACCTTGGATTTGAACTGGCGATTGATGATTTTGGTACTGGCCATAGTGCGCTGATTTATCTGCAAAAGCACAAGATGGATTTTCTAAAGATCGATAAAGGTTTTATTCAATCCATCGGGCAGGAAACGGTACACACCCCAGTGCTGAATTCGATTTTGCAGATGGCAACCGATCTTTCGATGAAGGTGGTTGCCGAAGGGGTAGAGACAGAAAAACAACTGACCTACCTACGCCGGAGCGGCGTTTTGTACGCGCAAGGTTATTATTTCAGTCGGCCGCTGACGTGTGAACAATTGCTGCATGATGTGAGCCATACCGACTAGCACGGGCTGCCAGCATGGCTCTGCAGTTAATTGCGAGAGTTAAGTGTGTGAGTGAATAACCTGTGGCCAACAGCGCAGACGACGTTTTTCACATATTCACATAGTGATAGTGGAACTCACGTGGTAGAACTTATGTGCGCTGTTGTGGTGGTGTGCGGCGCGGCGGACAGAGATAACAGGCTAAACGCCATGTCAGATAAGCCGCCAACAGGCTGACCGGAATCGCACCCAGAATATCGAACGGGAAATGGACGCCCAAAAATACCCGCGCCCAACTGATCGCCACGCCGAGTAACAGGATTAGCCAAGCACTTTGTGTTTTCCCGCTAAGTTTTCCCTCTTTGACGGTTCTTTCACTAAACAGCAGATAAAAGCCGAGGCTGAACATCAACGTGGCATGTCCGCTTGGGAATGAGGCATTGGCATTGTGGAGCAGGTAGGTTTTCCCGATAGGCACCATAAACGGGCGCGGATGCGGATAAATCTTGCCAATAATAAAGCAGGCTAAATAGGCTAGTAGGGCACAGATAAACAGCGCAATGATATGCCGCTGGGTCTCTTTATCACCGCGGATAAATTGGAATATAAACGTGGCTAAAACAATATAAATAAGCCAACGAGCAATAAAATGAGCCGAGCTGATTAACCACAAGGGCGTATCGGCTGTGGCGTTAATCAATAAGAAAAGATGCTGATTCAGCGCTTCCATCATCATGTCCAAATACAAGGTTTCACATGACTATAAACACTGTCAAAGAGGTGAGCCATAGTGGGTACGAAGAACGAATTTCCTGTATCAGATTGATTTAATTTTTGCTGTCACACTCGGCCGTTGCACAGAATAAGGAAGCCTCATTGGGAGAATATTCATTAGGTGAAGAACGCTGTGCATGATCAAGAAAGCTCAGCATGATCAACAAAGTGACCATGCTGAGCTCCGTTTTCGTGGACTAAGCGCTTTCGCGGATTCAGCCAATGCGGGTTAGCGAATCTGCGCGGAGAGGGGTTTACTCTTCGTCAGTAAAATACCAGTAGCCGCAATTCACCAGCTCAGTGAGCGTCGACAGCAGTGCTGGGTTACCCAGATTGTCACCCAGATCGTCAGCAGTGAATGACTCCTGATCGCACAGCAGATGACGAACTTCGGCGCAGCCTTCTGGCAGATGCAGCTCCTCACCATTGATAAAGCAGCGCTCACCGATATAAAACGCACGCAAACCACCAAGGCGATACAACGGCAGCGCATCTTGCTGCAGCATGTCGTAAATTTCTTCGGCGGTGAATTCTGGATCGGCCGGAGCCAGATCTAACTCATGGCTCGATTGGCTGATGAAACTGCCGAACCAGTCAGTAAAGATGGCGGGATCTTTCAAGGTCGCCAACATCAAGGTTTGCAGCTTGTTCAATTCAGCTTCAGTGATCGCGCCAGGAGTGTGAGTCAGCGCCAGCTCAGGATCGTCATAGCGTTGATTGCCAAGATCATTGGCCAGCAGGTAGTCTGCAAAGCTGCTGATCAGGTCGCGCTGATTCGGCGCACGGTAACCCACAGAGAAACTCATTGAGGTTTCCAGTGAGTAACCATCATGCGGGAAGCCAGGCGGAATATACAGGATATCGCCGGTATTGAGCTCTTCATCGATAATTGGCTCAAATTGCTCAACATGCAGCAGACTTGGGTGCGGGCAGTGCTCTTTAAGCGGCAACTTGTCCCCAACGCGCCAGCGGCGACGACCCGAGCCTTGAATGATGAATACACCATACTGATCGATATGCGGGCCAACGCCACCTTGCGGTGTTGAAAACGAAACCATCAGATCGTCAAAACGCCAGTTAGGCAGAACGCGAAATGGCGTAACCAGCTGCGCGGCCACCGGATGCCAATGGTTAACTGACTGCACCAGCAGTGACCAGTGGGTTTCGCCCAAGTGATCATAGGCCTCAAAAGGGCCATGTTCAGCTTGCCAAGTTTGATTTTTAAAGCTCACCAAACGGCTGTCGGCATCGGGCTCCATCGCTAAACCGGCCAATTCATCCGCGGTCAGCGGATCGACAAAGCCAGGGAATGCTTGGCGTAGGATCACCGGTTTTTTCTGCCAGAATTCAGCCATGAACGCTGGCCAATCAAGATTAAGTTGATACTGCATGCGGTTGTGTTCCTGTCGTACTTTTATCCGCGCATTATACGTGTTTTAGGGTAAAGCGCCTTGTCTTCTTGATCGGCAAAGGTAACCGTAAATTTCGCGCCACCTAGCAAACTTTGCGCTATCTCAATTTTACCGCGGTAGCGCTCCAAGATACTGGTAGCAATGGCTAATCCTAAGCCTTGCCCCGGTTTGAGCGTATCGGCGCGTTGCCCTCGTTGGATCACCGTTTCGCGCTTGGCTGGGGGAATGCCGGGGCCATCATCTTCAATGATGAATTGCAGCGCATCACCTTGCTGGCGCGCAGAGATGGTGACGAATTCGAGACAGTACTTGCAAGCGTTATCGATGATGTTGCCCATCACCTCCATAAAATCCTCCCGATCGCCGCAGAAAATCAGCTCTGGCGGGATATCTAGCGTCAGGCTCACGCCTTTACTGGCATAGACTTTATTGAGCGCGCCACACAGCGGGTCAAGCATGCCGGGTACCGAGGTCAATTGCCGGTGTAATGGATCATCGTGGGGGCGATCAGCGCGGCGCAGGTAATAGCCGATTTGCTGCGAAATGCGATCGATTTGCTCTTGCAAGACCGGTTCGGCTTCCTCCAGTGAGGTTTTTTCGGGCGATAAACGCAATGAGCGTAGAGTGCTTTGCAGCACCGCCAGCGGGGTTTTAAGGCTGTGCGTCAGATCGCCAAGCGTGGCGTGGTAACGCTCTTGCATCTGCTTTTGCGAGCTGATCAAACGGTTGAGGTTTAAGATCAAGCGGCGCAATTCTTGTGGCGGTTTGGGGCGTAAATCCAGATGTTCGCGGTCGTGGGTTTCTAGCTCTTCCACCTGCAACGAAAGCTCAGCGATGGGGCGCAAGCTCCAGTTGGCCGCCAGCCATAACAGTGGCATCACCAGCAGCAAATGTGCGACCAGCACCCATTCGAATAAGGTCCAGACATAATCGGAGTCTTGTAACTCTTGTGGTACGGCATCGAGGGTGACGATGGTCATCGAAGGAAGCTCGTTCATCGCCGGATAGGTGTTAACCGCTACCGAGTAGGTCACATCATCATCAATATAATCCGGTAGACGGTTTTTCAGCCGCTCGTTACCCAGTAGCGGATACGTGGCGATGGGGTGTGGGCTATCAATTTCATAGAAACCGGGTTTTTTCAGCCATTCGGGTCTGATCTGTTCTTCAAACTCCGGCAGGTCGGCCAGCCGCCACAGCAGTTTGCCGTCTGCATCGTAAATCCATGCCAGTAGCATTTTGTTGCGGATCAGCGTTTTTGGCACGTTAACGTTCAACTTGCCATCTTGCCAATGGGCAAAGTTGATGAACATGTTGCCTTCGCTGCTCATCAAGCGGTAGGTGTTACGTTCAAATACGTACACATAGCCGCCGATGGCGACCACGCCATACAGTAGAGATAAAAAACCCACCAGCAGAGCGGTTGCTAGCAGAAAACGCAGCCGCAGCGACTGGATTTTAAAGAGCGGCGAGGTCCGTTTCATTGGCACTGCAACTCAAAACGGTAACCTTGACCGCGGATCGTTGTGATCACCTCATTCAAACCTTCTACTGCCAGCTTGCGCCGTAGGCGTCCCATTAATACATCAATAGTGTGGGTCTCGCGCAGTTCGGCATCGGCATACAGCTGAAACATCAGGGTATCTTTACTGATCACCTGCTGATGGTGACGCATCAGGTATTCCAAGATCTTGTATTCGAACGCCGTTAACTTCACGGCTTCTTGATTGATGGTCAGCTCACGGCGCGATAAATTAAGCTGATACGGCCCTGCCGTCATATAGGTTGACGTGATCCCGCTACTGCGGCGGACCAGTGCTTGCAACCGAGCGACCACCTCTTCGAGTTGGAACGGTTTGGTAACATAGTCATCGGCTCCCGCTTCCAAACCTTGGACCTTTTCTTGCCAGCTATCACGAGCAGTGAGGATCAGAATGGGTAATTTTTTCCCACAGGCGCGCCAGCGGCGGATCAGTGATAAGCCATCTTCATCCGGTAAACCTAAGTCGACCACCGCAATATCCAGTTCATGCTCTTGCTGGAAATAATCCGCTTCTACCGCATCTTTGGCGGCATCCACCTGATGTCCTTGCTCTTCGAGCTGCACCTTAAGATGGTGACGAAGCAGGGCATTGTCTTCAACAATCAGAATCCGCATGAGAACCTCACAACAGGGGCGCGACAAAGACAGCCTGTATTGTATACCGCAATGCGCCCAAGGAAATGTGGCAATAATAGAGTTATTTAGTGACCAAAAGGCGCGCTACGTAAACACAGCTTTGCCACCCAAATACATGCCACGAAAAAATAAAGAGACGAGTGTAAGCATAGAGTATGCCGCATCTTGGTTAAACCAACGATAAATAACAAAAAAGCCGGTAACACAGTTACCGGCTGATTCAGCATGCTAGCAGAGGCTATACGCGATAGCGCTTGGTGATGTAAGACTTAAAGCTCATCCACCATTTGTGCTGCGCGGCCAATATAGCTGCCCGGCGTCATAGCTTTCAGACGTGCTTTTTCGTGTTCTGGCAGCTCCAGACCATCGATAAAGCTTTGCATGCCTTGCGCGTCAACACGCTTGCCGCGGGTCAGCTCTTTGAGCTTCTCATACGGCTTTTCGATGCCGTAACGGCGCATTACGGTTTGGATAGGCTCGGCCAACACTTCCCAGTTGTGATCCAGCTCGTCGGCCAGATGATCGGCGTTCACTTCCAGCTTGCTAATGCCTTTCAGGGTTGAGGCATACGCAATCAGAGAGTAACCCATGCCCACACCCAAGTTACGCAGAACGGTGGAGTCAGTCAGGTCACGCTGCCAGCGAGAAACTGGCAGTTTAGCAGCCAGATGGTCAAACAGCGCATTAGCCAAGCCTAAGTTGCCTTCGGAGTTTTCGAAGTCAATTGGGTTAACTTTGTGCGGCATGGTAGAAGAGCCGATTTCACCGGCGATGGTCTTCTGCTTGAAGTGGTTCAGTGCAATGTAGCCCCACATATCGCGGTCGAAGTCCAACAGGATGGTGTTGAAACGCGCCATTACATCAAACAGCTCGGCGATGTAGTCGTGCGGCTCGATTTGCGTGGTGTACGGGTTCCAGGTCAGGCCCAGTGATGTCACGAATTCTTCACTGAAACGGTGCCAATCCACTTCAGGGTAGACCACCATGTGCGCGTTGTAGTTACCGACCGCGCCATTGATTTTGCCCAGAATCTCAACTTGTTGCAGCTGCTTAAATTGGCGCTCCATACGGTAAGCGACGTTCGCCATCTCTTTACCAACGGTCGATGGCGTTGCTGGCTGGCCGTGAGTGCGCGACAGCAGCGGCATATCGCGATATGTGTGAGCCAGACCTTTGATCTCATCAATCAGTTTGCGCCATAGAGGCAGAATCACGGTTTCACGCGCGGTGCTCAGCATCAGACCGTGAGACAGGTTATTGATGTCTTCGGAGGTGCACGCAAAGTGGATGAACTCATTCACTGCGTGCAGCTCAGGGATCGCAGCCACTTTTTCTTTCAGGAAGTACTCCACGGCTTTCACGTCGTGGTTGGTTGTCCGCTCAATGGTCTTGATACGCAGCGCGTCTTCTTCGTTGAAGTTACTGACGATGTCGTCTAAAAACGCATTGGCCTGCGCGCTGAAGGCAGGCACTTCGGAGATCCCCTGGCAGGCTGCCAGTTTTTGCAGCCAACGTACCTCAACTGTCACCCGGAATTTCAGCAGGCCAAATTCACTGAAGATACTACGTAAAGCCGTAACTTTATCGCCGTAGCGGCCATCAATCGGGGATACAGCGGTCAGTGCGGACAGTTCCATGGGTATAAAAACTCCTGAGTTCAGAGATTAAAGGGATCCTAAAATTCGCTTGGCTTGGTCAACTAACCGGCCCCGCGAGAAAATCAATTGCAGACGGCTACCGCCAACTTGACGCCACAGCACGGCCGCGCGAATACCGGCCAACAACGCAGCGCGAACGCGGTTTTGCACCAGCGGACTTTGCAGTTGTATTGGTGAGCCGGTGACTTGGATGCGGGGGCCGAGTGGGCTGATCACATCCACGTAAATGGCGGCGATAGCGCTGATCATCTGCTCATCGAGCAGATCAAAGTGTTGCTGCTGACGATCCAGACCTTGGATCCGATCGGCCAGAATAGACAGACTGTCTTTACGTGCGGAGAGTTTCTTTTCCAGAATGATGAGGCCAATCAGGTAGCGGGTCAGTTCACTGTCTTGCTGGCCACTGAGGCCGGAGAGTTGGGTAATCAGCGTTTCAAGACCTAGCTGTAGACTGTGAGGTGACTGGCCGAATACATCCAGCGTGGAGGAGGGGGCCGTCTGCATAATACTGGTGAGTGAGGCGCGTAGCGCCTCACTGTTGGCATTACCATTACGGGAGATATCTTGTACTAGCCGAACGGCTTGGCACATGCCGGCAAGGGCGTAAACAATATCTGTCGTATTTTTTGCCACTGAATCACTCCCTGATTTGGGCTTCGATAATACCGCCGCCCAGACATACTTCACCTTGATAGAAGACCGCAGATTGACCTGGTGTTACGGCAATTTGCGGTTCGTCAAAGCGGACTTCGATTTCATCTTCGCCGCGCGGGATCACCGTACAGGCGATATCTTGCTGACGGTAGCGAGTTTTCACGCTGCAGCGGAAAGTTTCTTGCACGGTTTCGCGGTCAACCCAATGCAGTTGGCGGGCAATCAAGCCCTGTGATTTCAGACGCGGGTGATCATGACCTTGTGCAATGATCAAACGGTTATTTTCCGTGTCTTTATCGACCACGTACCAGGCTTCGTCGGTACCTTCTTTGGTGCCGCCAATCAGCAGACCTTTACGTTGACCCAGTGTATGGTACATCAGACCTTGATGCTCACCCATCACCACGCCATCCACGGTGACAATCTGACCCGGCTGTGCAGGCAGGTAGCGCGCCAGAAAATCACGGAACTTACGCTCACCGATAAAGCAGATACCGGTGGAGTCTTTTTTCTTGGCGGTCGCCAGACCGATCTCTTCGGCAATGCGGCGCACTTCCGGTTTTTCCAGCTCACCGACAGGGAACAGGCTCTGTGCAACTTGCTGATGACCCAGCGTGTACAAGAAGTAGCTCTGGTCTTTGTTGTTGTCCAGACCGCGCAGCAGTTGTGCTTTACCCTCTTTTTCACCGCGACGCACATAGTGACCAGTAGCGATGTAGTCCGCACCCAGATCTTCGGCGGCAAACTCTAAGAAGGCTTTGAATTTGATTTCTTTATTACACAGGATGTCCGGGTTTGGAGTCCGGCCGGCCTTGTATTCCTCAAGGAAATGCTCGAATACATTATCCCAGTATTCTGCCGCGAAATTCACGGTGTGCAGCTTGATGCCCAGCTTGTCACAAACAGCTTTGGCATCGGCCAGATCCTGTGCCGCGGAGCAATATTCGTCGGTGTCGTCTTCTTCCCAGTTCTTCATAAACAGGCCTTCGACCTGATAGCCCTGCTGCTGCAGCAGGTAAGCAGAAACGGAAGAGTCAACCCCGCCGGACATACCGACGATCACTTTGATATGGCTGTTATCAGACATTTATGTACTACACCTTTGCGGCCAATAGGCCAGTTTGAAGAATGAGGTAAATTCTCGCTGAGAATTCCGGTGGCAGATTTTAGCACATCCACAGGGCCGCGCACAGTGTGGCGCTTGTCATTGCGGGCATGCTCTGCGCAGAGAAATCTTCACGATTTAGAGCCTATTTGGGTTGCCTATCTCTGTGGGGGGTTAGACAACCGCAAGCACGGAAAGAGGGATACGCTCTGGCTGTAAAAACAGCGTGATACTTTCCATCACCAAAGGGCTACGCAGCGCCATATGACGCATCTCATCGGCACTGACCCAATGGCAGGCCACGATATCCGGATCTTGCGGTTCACAAGGTGGACACTGATCTAAATCGATGGCAAACGTAAAGCGAATAAATGGCGTACCGTCTGGCGCAGTCCACTGGAAGATTTTCAGCAATGATTGTGGCTGCATGCGCAGGCCACTTTCTTCCCATAATTCACGGCGCGCTGCCTCCAGCACGCTTTCATTGGCTTCCAGATGCCCGGCAGGCTGGTTGTATAAAACCTTGCCATTAATGTGCTCTTCGACCAGCAGAAACTTGCCCTGACAGTGCACCACATTGGCGACAGTCACATGCGGAGTAAAACGCAGCTTATCGGACATAAGCACCTCGTGTTGGTTTGGTATGTGCGGCGCTGGAGGGGGCGGCGACATCTTTCCATTCGCCATTCGGCAGATTATCCAGCGTCCATGGCCCCATTTGGTAACGGATCAGGCGTAGCGTCGGGAAACCGATATGGGCGGTCATCCGGCGCACCTGCCGATTGCGGCCTTCAAACAGGGTGATCTCAAGCCAGCTGGTGGGGATATTTTTTCGCTCCCGTATCGGCGGGTTGCGTGGCCATAACCAGCTTGGCTCTTCGCGCAGTGCGATTTCCGCTGGCAGCGTAGGGCCATCTTTTAATGTCACCCCATCGCGCAGCTTTTGCAGGTCTTCTTCGCTGGGAATACCTTCGACCTGTACCCAGTAAATTTTGCCGGTCCGCTTGCCCGGTTGGGTCAGTTGCGCTTGCAGCTTACCATCATTGGTGAGCACCATCAGCCCTTCGCTGTCACGATCCAGACGACCGGCGGCGTACACGCCCTGTACCGGGATAAAGTCCTTCAAAGTGGTACGACCAGATTCATCAGTAAACTGCGGTAGAACATCAAACGGCTTGTTGAACAAAATGATCCGTTGTGGCGCAGAGGGTTGTGACGGTTTGCGATCCACACTGCGTTTAAAATGCCGGGATCCACTTTTCTTGGTTGGACGTGCAATCATTTTCAGGATGTTCAATAAATTCTGTGAGCCGCATAGTATAGCTGATTCGGCAAGAGATTGGCGTAACAGGAATGTTCAAGTATTATTGACGCGCCTCTTACAAAACCATAACAAATGGACGCTCGAAGGAGATGTCAATGGAAAGCAAAGTAGTTGTACCAACCGAAGGCCAAAAAATCACTGTCGATGCGCAGGGCAAACTGCAAGTTCCGCATAACCCTGTGATCCCGTATATCGAAGGTGATGGTATCGGGGTGGATGTGACTCCTGCAATGAAGCTGGTGGTCGATACGGCAGTCGAAAAAGCTTACGGCGGCCAGCGCCAGATTCAGTGGATGGAAATTTATACCGGCGAGAAGTCTACTCAAGTTTATGGTGAAGATGTCTGGTTGCCGAAAGAGACACTGGATTTAATTCGTGAATACCGTGTTGCGATCAAAGGTCCTCTGACAACGCCTGTCGGCGGTGGGATCCGTTCTTTGAACGTGGCCTTGCGTCAAGAGCTGGATCTGTACATTTGCTTGCGCCCAGTACGTTACTACGAAGGTACGCCAAGCCCAGTTAAAAACCCTGAACTGACCGATATGGTGATTTTCCGTGAGAACGCGGAAGACATTTATGCCGGTGTTGAGTGGAAAGCAGGCTCTGCAGATGCCGATAAGGTGATCAAGTTCCTGCGTGAAGAAATGGGCGTGAAGAAGATCCGTTTCCCAGAAAATTGCGGGATTGGTATCAAGCCGGCGTCAGAAGAGGGCTCTAAGCGCCTGATCCGCGCGGCTATCGAATACGCTATTTTCAATGATCGCGCTTCTGTGACATTAGTGCACAAAGGCAACATCATGAAGTTCACCGAAGGTGCGTTCAAAGATTGGGGCTACGAACTGGCACGTGAAGAGTTCGGTGCCGAGCTACTGGACGGCGGCCCGTGGATGACCCTGAAAAACCCAAATACTGGCCGTGAAATCATTATTAAAGATTGCATCGCCGATGCCTTCTTGCAGCAGATCCTGCTACGTCCAGCCGAATACGATGTGATTGCCACCATGAACCTCAATGGTGACTACATCTCTGATGCGCTGGCAGCACAAGTGGGCGGTATCGGTATTGCGCCAGGAGCGAATATCGGCGCTGATTGCGCTGTGTTTGAAGCTACCCACGGTACCGCGCCTAAATATGCCGGCCAAGATAAAGTAAACCCAGGCTCACTGATCCTGTCTGCTGAAATGATGCTTCGTCATATGGGATGGTTCGAAGCGGCCGATCTTGTCGTGAAAGGCATGGAAGGCGCGATTGCGGCTAAAACCGTAACTTACGATTTCGAACGTCTGATGGACGGCGCTAAGCTGTTGAAATGCAGCGAATTTGCGAAAGCAATGTGCGAACATATGTAACCCAGAATCTTTCCTTTTACCTTTTTTGGGGAGCTTCGGCTTCCCATTTTTTTAAAAGTGTCACGTAATTTCCAAAATGATTTCCAAAACTCTTTGCCAAAACCCCTCCATTTCTATTCACTGAAATGAATTGATATGCAAATGTCGATTTAGTCGTAATCCAGTTTTAGGAACTCTTTCCCGCGATTGTTGTTGTACTTGTCGGTCATTTTTTGCGATGCGTGACCTAGCAGTTTCTGTGTGTTAATACCTTGCTCTCGGTATAAACGTTCCGACAGTGAACGAATTTCGTGGAAACTGGCAGGTGTCTGTTCTCCCCAATCGATACCACACTGGTCTCTCAGCTTTCCGAAGGCTGTAGATAAAGTTGTGGCGTTTTTAATCTCAGAACCCGCTTTAGTCTGCGAAGTTGAGTAATAGGTATGGATGATGTACTCACTGCCTCGGTTATCTCGCGTCATATCGATAACATCTTGCAGTGACAGCTTGAGAGCTTCGTTATAGAGGTTGGTTGATATTGCTATCTTCATACCGGTCTTTTGCTGTACTACATGCAGATAGCCATCCTTAATATCGCTATATTTCATGTTGAGTAAATCACCTAGCCGCTGTCCGGTGACTAAGCCAAGTAGCATGGCATGCCGTAGCCATGGTTGTCGTTTTTTCGTTTTAGCGATGTCCAAGATAGCCATGAACTCATCGAATGTAAGGCGAGAGCGAGTCACCCTATTGAAAGGTAATAGAGTGGCCTCCGCAGGGTTATACCCAGGCGGGACATCACCAAAATGTTGGGCCACTTTAAACATCTCGATCAACACGCCCCGAATGATTTGCGCCATGCGCCGCTTGTCCTCTTGAACAAGTTCATTCAGCATGTCATTGCAATGGCCAACATTGACCGAGTTAAGCGGCTGACTTCCGATGTGCTGTCGGATAAATGAAATGGGGTAAGCCTTCTGCTTAAAGGTGTTTTCTCTGATTTGGCCGTTTTCAAATCTTTCTTGCTGGTATTTTTCAAATTTATCTAGGAACAACTCTACGGATATTCCGTAGAGCGTTACTGTCTTGTTGCGCTTGAGCAGTTCCGCCTCGAGCTGTTTAGCTCGCAGCGATGACAAGCGGTTATTCGCTTCCGTTGCGATAGCGGCAGCTTCTTCGTAATCAGTTCCGAGTCCATAAAACTTACCATCCCTTGGGTTCTTGTATTGCCAGTAAATCGTATTGGTTTTGCGGTTTAACCGGCAGTACAGATTAGGTATGGCAATTTTGTTTTTTCTTGGTCTAGCCATTGCCTGAGAGGATTCGTTTTAGTTTGGGGTTGTCTGTCTTGAAAATCGCGGGTTTTACTTGTTCACCGATGTACTCAGCATCAGGTTCGACAAACCAGCGACGGGCAATTTTCTTGGGGGCGGGTTGTATGTATGCCTGTGCAGCCCAGCGATTGAGAGTCGCTTTGCAAGGCGCGTTCTTGGCGAACGTTAGGTCCGCCCACTCCGATAGAGGGATTAATCGTGCGGTCATGGTTAGTCCTAAACAGTTCATGTAGAGCCTGACGGCCCTTCGAGTTGTAGACAAAGCTTTCAATTTGCTTCTGGGAGTAGGCGGCCTGGTCTAGCCGCCACTCACTATATGGTGCTTTTTTGAGTCCATGTTGGTTGGCTATTCGGCCAACCTTTTGCGCTGAAACGCCTAATTCTTTAGCGATATCTGTGGCTCGCCAATGCTGTTGTGTTACTGGCAATGCTGCGAGGTTGTAGCCGGCATTCATCAGAGCTTGAACAGCGTTATCACTGAGCCGAGTGACGGCTAATAGTGATAGCGCTGTATCAATGGCACATGACTCGCATAGGCCGAGAGAGCGACCTATTGTGGTGATGGCTGGCTGCTTGTCACAGATATGGCACTGCATGGCATTCCCAAGCTGAAGGGTGATACCTTCATTTTGGATATCAGCAGTGTGTATGGAAGGGACGATATTTAATTATTTTTATCGAGGAGTGCAGCTGATGGCTATACAAGCTAATTCAAAATACGGACGGATAACCTTATGAATTAGCTTGATTAGTTTAGATTAAACAAGTGATACACGCCATAACATAGATGGTTTTTCAGCGCCTGCATCCACACAGGCTTTATTGTTATCAGCCATCAGGTATGTGTTGTTTTCACAGTTTTTGAATTTAAAAATACCCGCCTTTGCAGTGGGCTCCATAATCCAGTATTGGTCTGCATAATTCTCCCCAGAATATACAACGGGTGTTCCGTGAGAGTCAGCAATACAACGACAGTTATGGATGTTTACGATTTTCATACCGCTGTCATTTTGTATAAACGCCCAACGCTGATCTGGGTACTCTGCTCCAATGTACACAACCAGCTTTCCATGCGAGTCAGCCAGAACTCCGCCAGTTTGGCAGTTTTTGATCATATAAGTTTCAGCAACCATTGGGGCAGTGATGTTACCGCATGCGGTTACGTCTTCTTTTTCGGATTGAATGATGTCCATTGCTATTTCTCCATTGGTTTACGCCATTAACCACAATAACTGTAGGTCTATTATCCCTATTTAGAGTGATATTGATCACAAAGGACGGCTTGATATTGGGGTAAGACCGAAAGAGTCTATCTATTGAATACATCAGAACTGAGTTGTTACGAATGTCATGAACGTGTTTGAATTAGCTCGGTCTGCTTGTCTCTGATTGTTGTTTTTGGCTTGAATTTTATGCTGCCGTCTGGCGGCACTCTTTATCGTATTGGCGCATCCATTCACGAACATGCTGCATGCAGAATGCATGGATTTCCCGCGCTGTGCTCCATTACGGTCCTCCAATAAAAAGAACCACAGAGATGATGAAATTCGGCATGATAAAAGACTCATGAGGAGAGTTACTATGAAATCAAATGGGGCTTTCAGCTATTGAGGTTTGCTGTTTGGAAGAGGGGACCAAAAGCCGCAGCATTTGCTACGGCTAAAGTTTCGTTAATGATGCAGCGTTCTTTTAGTGGTAATTGGCATAGAATAGGGCAACAGAACCAATTACCTTGATGTTTACATTAGCAAAGTGATGCTCTAGGGCTTCTCTCAGTGAAAGTACATCATCTTCCTCGTTACTGAAAATCCCCTTGCTGTTGTAAATTGATTGGATTTTTTCAGCTAAGAGGTTTTTGTTTGTCCCTTTGCCCAATATGGTGCTGCCGAAAATCGTCGCGTTAGGGTTCATAAGCTCTTTCAGATAAGAGAATACGATGCTTTTTTCGGAGATTGACCCCGGCAGACAGTGCAGTAAGTAGTTTAAGCTCACAGAGTCAAACTTCTCACAGTTCATCTCAAGCGGCTCTAATACGTTCTTGCAGTACACCTCAGGCGTTAGGTGCGGTATCACGCTGGATGCAGCAAGAAGACTGTTCTCGTTTAAGTCCATGAGCGCGATACGTTGCTCTTTGTTATGCAGATTTTTTTTTAGGTAATATCCAGTGCCTACGCCAACATCCAGATGATTTTTGGTGGCTAAGTCAGCAAATTGTTTGCTGATTAACTTGGTAGGGCATTTCCATAGGAAATGATTTGAAAAGCCTAAAACCCATATGTCATAGATTGAAAGTACCGGTTTTGAGTAAACGGCCTGACCTGCAATTGCATCTTTATTCATTTATTTATTCTTGTCAGTCAATAGTAGGAGGCGAATTCTATATGAATTCTATGACATATCAACGCAGACCAGTTTGAAAAGTTAATACAGACTTATTATTCTTTTAGGTTTGGCCGAAACAATCGCTCGTGAGGTGCATAGGAGTTGTTCTGGTCAATAAGTGCAATGACATCACTCATGGCTTGTCCTGACTTGGTTATGTGCAGAACAAAAAAAGTTTCTAACTATTGGCATTGGCTTAGGTAGGAAATCGGATAAGCTGGATTAGCTGAGGTCGATAGTTTGTTCAATGTAGTCCTCCACAGGGCTTTGTAAAGCCACAAACGGCAGGGGACAAAACAACGGAAGCTCAAGCGATTTTGGTTGGAGGGGGGGGTAGAAAACATGGTTGCACACTATAACCTGTATGTATATGCAGTATAGTGTGCTTGGAGCTGTTGGTATTTATGATTTTGGCAAGTTATAGAAGAGCCTGTATGTTGTTTGCTTGTATACAACTACCACTCATAAGCAGTATTTACTATAAAAAGGTGATGCGAAAATCGTCATCATGTTCTCAAAATCACCTTTACAAAATCACCTTTACAAAATGTGCTTTTGAAAGCATCTTCTTTAAAAGATCTGGTCTATTTTCTTAACTCTTTAGGAGGGAAACCATATTTTCTTTTGAACTTAGCAGAAAATTGTGATGCACAAGTATATCCAAATAGATTCACAATTTCTTTTATTGAAATTTGCGAACTGCTAATTAATTCATATGCGTACTCAAGCTTTGTGTCATTTAATATCTCACGAAAAGTAAGACCTTCTTTCGCCAGGCTATTTCTCAGCGTTGACTCTGAAGTATGTAGTGCTTTTGCAATATCAGAGATTTTCCATCGGAAAGTAGGGTTTGCTTGTATTATTTCATAAACTCGCCAATGAAGCTTTGTGTTACCTCCGCCAAAATTGAACATGTGATTGTTTTTGTTACTTATTATTAAGTATAGCATCCCGAAAGCTAGGCCATCCATTGTAGCGTTATAGTCACAATGCAGAGCCATCTCCTTGAATAAACTAAAATAGCTGTGTATGTGAACTATATTCTCTAGTTCGAAATTACCGATTCTACCTGTAATTACAGTTTTTTCTTTTGTGAAATTGATTTTTGTTTTAGATAATACTTGTCGCAATAGTGAATCACTAAACAAAATCAGCTCAGCTGAAAAGTCAAAACTTAAATCCATTTTTGATATTTTGTATCCAATAGGGAGCATGATTATGCTTTCCTTGCTAAAACAATGAACGGATTCATTCATAAAAATGTATATTCTGCCATTAGTTATTTTACATAAACTGATAGCGCAGATTTCAATATCGTTATCTAAATTGCTTCGTTGGATTGACATGTGCTTTGATTTTTCAGATTTATTAGTGTCAATTTTTAACATCTGATATTCGCCTTTCATTGTTAGCTTTGTGTGATAGGTGTGGCATAGACGCGAATTTTTACGTCATAGTTATCGTGCGTTTTTAATTGATATCATTGAGACTGTATCATTTTATATTCTT
>PPYF01016829.1_pt1 | contig 68362 bp, 66 predicted proteins | sample 1559871 | NCBI WGS metagenome assembly PPYF01 (sample SAMN08240021, study PRJNA423297) | Human gut metagenome, whole genome shotgun sequencing project. | reverse complement strand
CAATCTAGCCCTTACTGAGTACTCTAAAAAATTAGAAGACCCGGACCGTGATATCGGACGTCACCCCGCGGCCGGCTTATCAAACGGCTCGCCCACCGACTTGCTCCAAGACCATCTTCATCGCGTTTCACGATCCCGGCTCTCACCTATCCCGGTTCTCTTTAAAGGCTGCCCGCGACTACTCATCTCTTCTAAGCAATTTCTAATTTTGTTGTAATCATACTATAACGATCAGTACTGATTGTCAACCATAAATTGAGATTTTTTGCTAATCCCACCATAACTTGATCAAAGCCTGCGTGCCATCATTGCCCAGCTGTTTTTCATCAACCAGAATTTCATACAGACGCGCGGCTTCCTTAGTCGCCGGCAGCTCTAACTTCATTCGCGCAGCCTCATCAAGCGCAATTCGCAGATCCTTTAAGAAGTGCTTGGCAAAAAAGCCCGGCGTAAAGTCGTTTTTAAGAATACGGGGCGCATAGTTGTCCAGACTCCAATTGGCCGCGGCACCGCCACCAACCGTCTTGATCACCGTTGCCAGATCCAGACCGGCAGCCTTGGCATACGCAAGCATCTCGCACATCCCAGTCATCGTTCCGGCGATCATGATCTGGTTGGCCATCTTGGCATGCTGACCACTGCCGGCAGGACCAAACCAGTTGACGTCTTGGCCAATCTGTTTAAACAGTGGCGTTAAATATTCGCAATCAGCCTTTTGACCACCCACCATGATCGTCAGCGTGCCGTTTTTTGCTCCCAGATCACCGCCCGAAACTGGTGCATCCAAAATATACACGCCAGCTGGAGCCGCAGCGGCAATTTTTTGGTCCAGAGCTGGCCGACTGGTGGTCATATCAATCAGGTACTGACCAGGAACTGCTCCGCTCAGCAAGCCATCTTCGCCAAAATAGATCTGCTCAACGTCTTTTGGATAGCCAACAATCGACATCACGACTTCACAGTTCTGCATTGCCAAAGCCGGCGTGTCATACCATTTTGCGCCCAGGTCCAAAACTTTTTGAGCATGCGCCTTGGTTCGATTATAGACCTGGACTTGATTACCCGCCTTAAGCAGGTTGGCAATCATTCCGGTTCCCATTACACCGGTGCCAATAAAGCCAATTTTCATCATATCACCTCGCGATTGATTTGCGTTTATTGTAACACGTTGCTGATTTAAAATTGGCAGTTCTTCATGATCAATCACAAACCATTCTGACCCCTACAGGTAGCAAAAAACGGTGCCGGTAAAAAATCGGCACCGTTTACTTTTAATTTATTGCAAAATCTGACCTGGCAGGGCCTTGAAATTTTGCAGCGTCAGTTCCGAATGATGCTGATCAAGTCGCATCTGGGCAATCAAATCATCCGCACTGTTAAACTTGACCTCGCCGCGCAGCCGTTTGATCCAGCGCACCTGCACGTTTTCGCCATAGATCAGTTGATTAAAGTTGAACAGGTAGATTTCCAGTGTCTTTTCATTATGATCGCCAAACGTAACGTTGCGACCCACGCTGGCCATCCCATTATACCAGCGCTCACCGATTTTCATCTGCACGACGTAAACGCCGATTGATGGCAGCCACTCTGCTTCAGGCCAGGCAACGTTAGCCGTGGGAAAGCCCAATGTTCGGCCCCGCGCAAACCCATGCACGACCACGCCGGAAGTCTGGTAAAAGTAGCCTAAAAGCTCATTGGCCGATTGCACGTCACCAAGCTCCAGCAGCTCTCGGATGCGTGTTGAGCCAACCTTATGATTATCCTGCAGCGTCAATTTTTCAACGGTTACTACCTCAAATCGTCCTTTGGCAAACTCTTTTAGATGCGCCATATTGGCCACACTGGGATCAGCTCCATAAGTATGGTCATAGCCAGCTACGGCAACCTGCGTATGAAAGCCCACCATATATTGATCGACAAACGTCTGCGGATCTAAAGCCGACAGCGCCGAGGTGAGATTAACCAGATAAACGCGATCGACTCCCAGCTGCTTTAGCAAATCCAATTTGCGCGGCAGTGGCGTTAGATAATGCACGCCGCCAGCTGGATACTGCTGATAGACGATCTCAGGCCGATGATCATAAGTCAGGACGGCTAGCGGTAGCCCTTTTTCATCAGCAATGCGGCGCGCCGTTTTGATTACCGCCTGGTGGCCACGATGAATACCGTCAAAAAAGCCCATTGCTAAAACGACCGGCCCCGCTGGAATCAATTCTGGATCAAATGGATGATGAATCTTAATAACCTGCATCTATCCCACCTACTTTGTCGACAGCATCTTCAGCGGTTTATAGAGCTGATCTTTTGCCTGATACAGTGCCTTGACCTCACCTTGATAAGTCAGCGCGATTTCAGGTTCTTGGGTGTTCAGACCACTTAGCCAGCCGCCATTTTGAACCTTTTTCCATTGCGCTTCCGTCAATTCAAGATGTGGATAGTTCTGCAAGGCATAGTCCATTGGATAGACATAGCGATTCATAATCTGGGCTTCCATGGCATCTTGAATATCGCTTAGACTCAGGGTCTGATCCAATTCAAAGCCGCCACTCTTAGTTCGTGTCAGACTGCTCATTACGCCAGGATAGCCTAACTTTTCTGCCAGATCATAGGCCAATGTCCGCACGTAGGTTCCCTTGCTGCAGTCGACCACAAAACGAATCCGCTGCTGCTGCTTTTTTTCATCATAGCTGGAAGCCGTCATTTCAAAGCGCGCAATGTGAACGTGACGCTTGGGACGTTCAACGGTTTCGCCAGCGCGGGCATATTCATAGAGCTTCTTGCCATTAACCTTGATTGCCGAATACATCGGCGGAATCTGAACAATGTCACCGGTCAGCTCCTGCATGGCCTGCTTGATCGTGTCTTCATCAATTGGTGCCGTGACTGGCTTTTGGGCCACGACTTCGCCATCCAGATCTTGAGTCGTCGTCGCCTGACCAACTAAAAGCTCGCCAACATATTGCTTACCCGAGGCCATCAAAAACTCAACGACTTTGGTAGCCTGACCCACGCAGATCGGCAACACGCCATCAACGTTTGGATCCAGCGTTCCTGAATGACCGATTTTTTTCGTGTGCAGAATTCGCCGCAACCGACTGACACAGTCAAAGCTGGTCATGCCGCGTTCTTTGTACAATGGAATAATCCCGTCCAAAAATTTCACCGCTTTCATTTTTTGAAATAATAAAAGGGGGCCGCAAGCTGGGCTCCCTTTTAACTGATTATCGCTCCTGCTTGTGCAGCTGGTTGATCAATTGGTCGATCCGACTGCCATAAGCAACCGATGGATCACGCTTAAACGTGAGCTCTGGAGTCTTGAAAATGTTAAGACGACTGCCCAGTTCGCTGCGAATCAGCCCTTTTGCCTTGTCCAGACCTTGTTGAGCCTTCTCGCCATCGCTGGCCTTGTCAGACAGCAGGCTGTAGTAGATCGTCGCCTGCTGCAGGTCGCCCGTAACATCAACGCCCGTGATCGTGATGTCTTGAACTCGTGGATCACGCACGCGCTTTAAGAGGATGTCATCAACTTCACGCTGAATCTGTTCAGCCAGCCGATCCACCCGATAGCGTTTATTTGGCATGTTTTTCTCCTTTAGCGACTAGAAGCTACTTAACGGGAACTTCCTTCATCTGGTAAGCTTCGATAACGTCGCCTTCCTTGATGTCATTGTAGTTTTGAATTGTCAGACCACATTCATAGCCCTGCTTGACTTCCTTGACATCGTCTTTGAAACGCTTCAGACTGCCCAGTTCGCCTTCGTAAACGACCACGCCGTCACGAATCAGGCGGACCTTGGAATCACGCGTAATCTTGCCGTCGATGACCATCCCACCGGCAATCGTACCAATCTTGGAAGCCTTGTAGATTTGCCGAACTTCAACCTGACCAACCGTTTCTTCCTTGTAAACCGGTTCCAGCATCCCTTTCATGGCATCTTCAACTTCTTCAATCGCGTTGTAGATGACCCGGTGCAGCCGGATATCGATGTTGTTTGATTCAGCCATGGACTTGGCCAGTGGCGTAGGGCGCACGTTAAAGCCAATGATAACGGCATTGGAAGCCTCTGCCAGCGTGACATCGGATTCAGAAATGGCACCAACGGCCTTGTGGATGATGTCAACGCGAACGCCGTCAACCTTGATCTTTTCCAACGACTGAGCCAGGGCTTCAACGGAACCTTGCACATCGGCCTTGATGATAACCGGCAGCGTCTTCATCTGACCCTTCTTCATCGTGGCAAACAAGTTGTCCAGCGTAACATGACTAGTCTTTTGCCGTTCTTCAACCAAGGCGCGCTTTGCCCGTTCCTCACCAGCTGCGCGGGCCGTCTTTTCATCGTCAAAGACTACGAAGCGATCCCCGGCTTCTGGCACGTCGTTTAAACCAGTGATCTCAACTGGCGTAGATGGCGTAGCTTCCTTGATGCGGCGACCGTTTTCGTTGGTCATCGTCCGGACGCGGCCAAACGTGTTGCCGACAACGATTGGGTCACCAACATGCATCGTACCTTGTTGAACCAGCAGCGTGGCTACGGGACCGCGACCTTGATCCAGCCGGGCTTCAACAACGGAACCCGCTGCGTTTTGATCTGGATTGGCCTTCAATTCCATCATTTCGGCCTGCAGCAGAATCATGTCGAGCAGTTCATCGATGTTCTTGCCAAACTTAGCTGAGATATTGACAAAGATCGTGTCGCCACCCCAGTCTTCTGGGATCAATTCATACTGGGCCAGTTCTTCGATAACCCGGTTTGGATTGGCACCTGGCTTGTCGACCTTGTTAACAGCGACGATGATTGGCGTGTGGGCAGCCTTGGCGTGGTTGATGGCTTCAACCGTCTGTGGCATGACCCCGTCATCGGCAGCTACAACCAGGACCGTGATGTCGGTAATGTTGGCCCCACGCGCCCGCATTTCGGTAAAGGCAGCGTGACCTGGCGTATCCAAGAACGTGATCAGCTTGCCATTGTAGTCAACCTGGTAGGCACCAATTGCCTGCGTGATCCCACCAGCTTCAGAATCCGTAACGTGGGAGTGACGAATCTTGTCCAAAAGCGTCGTCTTACCGTGGTCAACGTGACCCATAACCGTAACGACTGGTGGCCGCGATACCATGTGTTCCGTATTTTGGTTTTCTTGATCAAAGAATTTGTCCAAGTCGGCAATGTCTTCTTGAACCTTTTCCTTGGCTTCGATGCCATAATCAGCAGCCAAAAGCTCAATCGTGTCCGTATCCAGGGATTGGTTTTGGTTAACCATGACGCCAAGCATAAACAGCTTCTTGATGATTTCAGCTGCTGGGCGGTGCAAAAGCTTAGCCAGATCCTGCGCGTTCATGCCTTCCGTGTATTCAAGAACATCTGGCAATGGACGATCCTTACGCTGAGTTGGCTGCTGCTTTTTCACTTCGCGCATCCGTTGATTCTTGTTGTGCTTGTTGTTTTTATTGCGACGGTTCTTCTTGTTGTTCTTGTTTTTGTTGAAAACGTGAACGCCACGGCTATTGTCATCATTGCCGCCACGGTTGTTGTTACTGTGGCGATTGTTGTTTTGAGACTGCTGACCGTTTTGCGGACGGCTGTTGTGTTCTGGGCGCTTTGGCTGTTCCTGCTTTGGCTGACTGGCCTTAGCAGCGGCTGGCTTATTGGTACCCTTGGCCATGCTGCGCAGACGGTTGGCTTCTTCTGAGGTCACGGAAGACATATGACTTTTCACCGTGATTCCCTCCTTTTTGGCCATATCCACCAAGTCCTTGCTTGGCATTTTCAGCTCTTTGGCTAGTTCGTAAATTCGTTCTTTGGCCATCGAATCACGCTCCTTTATTTATTTTGTTGTTTCTTCAGCGTCGTTTGACAGTTCGATCATGCGCTTGGCAAAACCGGCCTGTTCAACGGCAACCACCGTTCGTGCCTGTCCAATCGCCTGACTTAGCTCGGCTTTATTGAATCGGCAAATCAGTGGAATTTCATAATAATTACACTTATTGATAAACTGCTTGACCGTGGAATGACCGGCGTCAGCTGCCAAAAAAACCAGCTTGGCTTGATGGTTGCGGATCGATTTTAAAACCAATCCTTCCCCAGCCGTAATCTGACGGGCGCGCCGGGCTAATCCCAAAAGGTTCAAGATCTGCTGTTCTGAAGCTGTCATTAAACGTGACCGAACAGCTTGATCCGTTCCTGCAGGTGATCAGCATAGTCAATCAGCTGATCATAAAAGGCATCATCCAGCTTAACGCCGAATGCCTTATCAAAAGTGCGTTCCTTCTTTGCCCGCGTGGCAATCTTTACATCCGCGGCAATGTAGGCACCGCGACCAGCCTTTTTACCGGTTGGATCCACGCTGACTTCATCTTCTTTGTTGCGAACCACGCGAATCAGCTCTCGCTTGGGCATCATTTCGCCGGTAACGATGTCTTTGCGCATCGGTACTTTTCTCTTTTTCATTGTTTCACCCCGCTGCTCAATTTATTCCATTCAATCTTGCTTCAATTTCTTTTTCTATTGTAGTCTTATTCGCCATCCATTGCATCGTTTTGAGCATCGTCGGCAAAATCATCGGTTTGGTCTTCGACAGCCGGTGCCTCACTGGATGGCTTGATGTCAATCTTGTACTTGGTCAGCTGAGCAGCCAGACGAACGTTTTGACCACGCTTGCCGATTGCCAGCGACAACTGATCGTCCGGTACGTAGACCGTGCAGCCATGATGAACCTTGACGATCTTGTTGCCTTCGTGATCAACGCTGCCCGTATCCTCTTCTTCACCGTTGTTGTCGTCAAAGTCCAGGCGGTCAACCGTAGCTGGCTTCAAGGCATTCTTGATGAAGATAGCTGGATCAGAGCTGTATTCGATGATATCGATGTTTTCGCCGCCCAGTTGGTTGACGATTGCCTGAACCCAGGCGCCTCGTGGACCAACACAGGTACCAACTGGGTCGATGTTCGGGTCTTTTGAAGCTACGGCAACCTTGGAACGATCGCCGGCTTCTCGTGCACTGCCCTTCCATTCGATTGGGCCGTTTTGTTCCTTGAGTTCGGGAACCTCTTTTTCAAACAAGCGCTTGAGCATGCCTGGATCCGTCCGGCTTACCAAGACCAGCGGACCACGGTATTGACGCTTTTGCGTGCCATCTGGCTGCTGCATTGGCTTGGCATCGGCTACCTTGTAGATGTAGACCTGGACGCGATCGTGAATCCGGTACTCTTCGTTAGGCATCGTCTGACGCTTGCTCAAGCCGGCTTCCACGCCATCGCCAAGGTCAATGTAGATAAAGCGGTTGTCTTCACGAGAGACTTCCCCTTCAACCAATTCATTCAGCATTTTGTCGTACTTGTTGATGACCCGGTCGCGTTCAGCCTCACGCAGTTTTTGCAGGACGATGTTTTTAGCCGTTTGCGCTGCCAGGCGGCCAAAGTCATGCGGCGTCACTTCTTCTTGGAAAGTGTCGCCCAGGCTGTAGCCATGGCTCTTTTCCCAGGCATCATGCAGACTGATTTGTTCTTTAGGGTTTTCAACTTCGGCCACGACCGTCTTGTCAGAAAAGACCTTGAACTCACCCGTGTTTTCATCGATCTTTACTTCAACGTTGCTGGCGTTGTAGTTGGTCTTGTAGGCCTTTTCCAAAGCATCCGTCAATGCTTCGATAACGACTTCCTTCTTGATGCCCTTTTCCTTTTCCAGGACGTTCATGGCATCAAGCAGTTCTTGTGCTTGCTTTTGCTTCTTAGTGCTCATTTTGCTGCTCCTTTATTAAAACTTGATTGCTAAGCGAGCCTTGGCAATTTTTTTACGATCCAGCGTAATCGTCTTGTGTCGCGTCTTATCCAAATAATCCAAGGTTAAGCTGTCAGGCGTCAGATCAGTCATCGTACCCTCATAGACCTTGCGGCCGTTAACTGCCTGGTACAGCGAGACATGAATATATTCGTTCAGTGCCCGCTGATAGTCGCTTTCCTTTTTTAAAGGCCGTTCCGCACCTGGTGAAGATACTTCTAAAAAGTATGCCTGGGGAATCGGGTCTGGGTCGGCATTATCCAGCGCCTCGCTCAGCTGATCGCTAACCGTGGCACAGTCTTCCAACGTAATGCCGCCGTCTTTGTCGATGTAGACTCTTAAATACCAGCTTTGTCCTTCTTTGACAAATTCGATATCATACAGCTCAAAGTCATGCTCGGTCAAGATCGGCTCAACCAGCTTTTCGACCGCGTCAACCACCGTACTGCTCAAATCCGCCACCTCCAATTTCATTGCAATAAAAAGAGCGAGCATTGCTGCTCACTCCCTAACGAGTTATTCACTATTGATAGTATAGCATCTTTATTCTGGCTTAGCAACCATGAGCAGCATTTGCCCGCTGATCAGACTAAAATCAGGATCGTAAAAACCAGCCTGAAACTAATTTGATCAGATTACCAGCCATGGCAGTCAACAATTCAGCCGTGGTTAAAACAGACTGAGCTGATTTTCATCCGGCAGATCATCTAAGACGTGATTGGCCGTCATGAACTGAATCAGCGTCTGCGAGACCTTTCCCCGCTCAGAAAGATCCTCTTTGGAAAGGAATGGCCGTTGTGCTCGAGCGGCAACGATCTGCTTGGCAACGTTGACCCCCAGACCCGGAATCGCTCTGAACGGTGCAATCAGCGAATCACCGTCAATCAGCCAGTCAGTGGCATCGGAACGATTCAGATCAACCATTTCAAAGTTGTAGCCCCGCTCCAGCATCTCGTTGGCCAGCTCCAGAATCGTCAGCAGGCTCTTGTCCTTGGCACTGGCCTCATTGCCCTGGTCATTGATCTGCTGCATCCGTGCTTTGACGGCATCCTTGCCATGAGCCATGGCCACGACGTCAAAGTCATCCGCCCGCACGGAAAAGTAGCCCGCGTAATAAACCAACGGGAAGTAGACCTTAAAGTACGCAATCCGTAGCGCCATCAAGACATATGCCGCCGCGTGCGCTCTTGGGAACATGTACTGAATCTTCAGACAGGAATCCAGATACCATTGCGGCACGCCAGCCTGCAGCATTTTTTCCTGCCATTCATCTGGAATCCCGCGCCCTTTACGCACGTGTTCCATAACCTGGAAGGAGGTTTCTGAATCCAGGCCATAGTGAATCAAGTCGGTCATGATGTTGTCACGACAGCCGATAACATTGGCAATCGTGGCCGTGCCGTTTTTGATCAGTTCCTGAGCATTATCCAGCCACACGCCAGTCCCATGCGAAAGACCAGAAATCTGCAGCAGCTGCGAATAGTTCTTGGGGTGCGTATCATCCAGCATCCCCCGTACGAACCGCGTCCCGAATTCCGGCAGCCCTAAAGTTCCCGTTTTGCTTTGAATCTGCTCTTCAGTAACGCCCAAAATATCGGGACTGGAGAACAGACTCATCACGCCCGGATCATCCATTGGTATCGTTTGGGGATTGACGCCTGAAAGATCTTGTAAGAAACGAATCATGGTCGGATCATCATGTCCCAGAATATCCATTTTCAAAATGTTGTCATGAATCGAATGGAAATCAAAGTGCGTGGTTTCCCAGGCCGCATTTTGATCATCGGCTGGATACTGTACCGGCGTAAAGTCGTAGATACTCATGTCATCAGGTACGATGATGATTCCAGCCGGGTGCTGACCGGTCGTTCGCTTAACGCCGGTCGCGCCTTTTGCCAAACGGTCTTCTTCGGCGCCTCTAAACTGCTGCTCGGTGTCGCGCTCAAACGCCTTGACGTATCCATAGGCAGTCTTATCGGCCACGGTTCCAATCGTCCCAGCTCGATAAACGTTCTTTTCGCCGAACAGCACTTTCATATAGTTATGCGCGATTGGCTGGTAGTCGCCAGAGAAGTTCAGATCGATATCGGGAACCTTATTGCCCTTAAAGCCAAGGAAGGTCTGGAAAGGAATATCGTGACCATCTTTGATCATCAAAGTACCGCACTTGGGACAGTCTTTGTCAGACATATCAAAACCCGAGCTGTACTCACCTTTTGTGTAGAAATGGCTGTATTGACAGTTGGGACAGCGATAGTGCGGCGGAAAGGCATTGACTTCCGTGATCCCTGCCAGATTGGCCACGACCGATGAGCCGACCGATCCCCGCGAGCCAACCAGATAGCCGTCTTTATTGGACTTGGCTACCAAACGCTGAGCAATCAAATAAATAACCGCGTAACCATTGCCAATAATTGAGTTAAGCTCCAGTTCGACCCGATCCTTAACCAGTTTTGGCAACGGATCACCATACCAGGCATGGGCCGTATCCCAGGTTCGCTTGGCCAGTTCCTCGTTGGCGCCCTTCATGTTCGGCGTGTGCAGCGAGTCTTGTACTGGCCGCATCTCATCCATTTCAGCAGCCAGCCGATTGGTATTTTCCACCACGATCTCATGCGCCTTTTCCTCACCCAAAAACGCAAACTGCTTGAGCATATCATCAGTCGTGCGGAATGGAACGTCAGGCCGGCGCGTACGGTTAAGCGGATTGGCACCGCCTTGCGAATTGATCAGAATATGACGATAGATCTTGTCTTCTGGATTAAGATAGTGCGCGTCGCCAGTTGCCACGACCGGCTTATCCATATCTGCTCCCAGCTTGACCATGTTTTTGATAATGTCTTCTAGATGCGCGGTATTTGAGATGATCTGCTGCTCGATCAATGGCGCGTAGTTAGGCTTGGGCTGCACTTCAATAAAGTCATAGTACTGCGCTTTTTGCTTGGCATCCGTATAGCCCTTTTCCATCATTGCAGTAAAGACCTCGCCTTTTGAGCAGGCCGTACCGATCAGCAGGCCCTCGCGATAGTGGTCGAGCACGCTGCGCGGAATCCGCGGTACCCGGTAGAAGTATTTGACGTTAGCCAATGAGACCAGTTTGTAAAGATTCTTCAGCCCCGTGTGATTCTTGGCAAAAATCGTGGCATGAAACGGTCGGCCATGACGATAGGCGCCATTGTCCGCCATATGCTTGTTTAAGTCATCAACGTATTTGGCATCATAGCGCTTCTCGGCATCCCTTAAAAAGATGTGCAGCAGATGTCCCGTCGCCTCGGCATCATGGTCGGCCCGGTGGTGATGATCAAGTCCGACTTTAAACTTACGACTCAGCGTATCCAGCGTGAACCGGTGCATTTCTGGATGCAAGAAGCGCGCCAGCGGCAGGGTATCGATAACCGGAGCCGTAATGCGCGGCAAGCCATCGCGTTCATAACCGGTGTTCAAAAAGCCCATGTCAAAGCTGACGTTGTGTCCAGCCAGCAGACAGCCTTCACAAAAGTCCTGGAACATCTGAAAGACCTCAGTTTCCGATTTGGATCCCTTAACGTCCTCATCTGTGATCTTGGTCAGTTCCTTAGTTTGTTCAGAAAGCGGAAAACCTGGATCGATAAACTGATTAAACGAGTCCAACACCTCGCCATCCCGCATCTTAACAGCCGACAGCTGGATCACCTTGTCATAGATGGCTGAAAGTCCCGTCGTTTCCACGTCAAAGATGACATAGGTATTGCCTAAAAGCTCATCATGGTTTTCGTTATAGACCAGCGGAATCCCGTCATCAACGACATTCGCCTCGACTCCATATAAAATCTTGATCTTGGCATTGCCCTTTTTGTCGTGGCTGGCATTAAACGCTTCGGGGAACGCCTGGACGCCGGCATGATCGGTGACCGCAATTGCCTTCATTCCCCATTTTTCCGCCTGTTTGATGTAATCAGAAATCGAGTTGGTGGCATCCATCGTGCTCATCGTAGTATGCAGATGCATTTCAACCCGCTTCTCGCCTTCTGCAGTATCCTTTCTGGCAGGATGACTGACCTGCTGGATGGCATAGGCCATGATCGTCAAATCACGCATGTAGGTGTCTTCTTGAACCGGACCGCGTGCCTTGATCCACTCGCCTTCTTTGATTGCCGCAAACTTGGCCTCGTCTTCTTTGTTGTTGGAGAACTTCTTAATGGCAAACGATGACGTGTAGTCGGTTACTTCCAAAATCAGCAATTGCCGGCCACTGCGCAGCTCACGGACTTCTTTTGAAAAGACGTAGCCTTCCACGACCACGTTGCGCTCTTCTTCAGTAATCTCAGCCATCCGTCGTACCGGCTCTTTGGGATTGATCGGCTTGCCAATGACCAGCGGACCATCGCCCAGATCAGGTAGCGCGGATTCCTGCTGCTTTTTTTCGGCCTTTTGCTGCTGCAGGCGCTCCATAGCTTTTTTAACCAGCTCCTGGTCCTGCTGCTGCTGTTTGGCCTTGAGTTCCTTGATCTTTTGCTCGGAAGCTGACTGATCGACCAATGGATGAATCCGAAACTGTGGAAAACCGACTTTTTGATAGCCTTCTTCAATTGCACTTAAAAGGTTCTTGACGAAAAAGTCTTTGATGGCCTCGTTTTCCAGCAGCAGCTGCACTCGGTTGCCATCGACTTCAGGAATCGTCTTGGCGCAGACCTCGCGTGCCATTGGGGATTCACCGACTTCGGCATCGACTACGTATGACCAATAGTCGCCGATCGCCTTAGCATCCAATTCATCAGTCGGCGTATCGATTCTGACTTTGGCATCCACGCCCGCCAGCTCGCGAAAACTGATCTGCAAAGCTGAGACGAACTGGCGAAACAATTCATAAGGCATTACCTTGCGCAGGACGATATCAAATTCCCAGCACTTGGACTTGCGGTGAACGATTACCTGCTTGATCTTGCCGTCCTTAAAAGCAGGATCGTCTTTAGCCATGTTCAGCTGATCCAGCAAGTGCTCAAACAGTTCATGTCGTGATAACTCCACTCCAATGCTCCTCTCTGATTTCATTAAAAAAAGCGGCTAAAAGCAGAATCTATTCTACCTTTAAACCACCTTTTGTAAAGTCTGCCACTCGATAATTAGTCAGCGGCTGTCTCGGTAGCTGGCGTCAGCTGCTTAAGCAAAATGCCAACCGTGTTTTCAATTTCTTCCTGCTTGATCTCAATCGTCTCGCCGGTCTTGCGGATCTTGACTTCAACGATCCCTTCGCTGGCTTTCTTGCCGACCGTCACCCGCAATGGCAGGCCAATCAGATCAGCATCGGCAAACTTAACGCCAGCCCGTTCCTTACGATCGTCGAGCAGTACTTCATAACCAGCTGCTTCCAAGGCTTTGGTGATGCTTTCTGCCATCTGCATCTGTTCTTCGTTTTTAGCGTTAACCGGAATTACATGCACGTCAAATGGCGCGATGCTGTCCGGCCATGCCAGCCCATGTTCGTCAGCCGTCTGTTCGGCAACCGCCGAGAGCAGCCGTGAGACGCCGATGCCATAGCAGCCCATTACCATATCGGTTTGCCGGCCGTTTTGATCCAGCACCTGCGCGCCTAAGATCTTGGAATAATGCGTACCAAGCTTGAAGATGTGTCCCAGCTCGATCCCACGCGTAAACTTGATTGGCTGACCATCTGGCGCGATTTCGCCTTCTTGAACGTTACGGAAGTCGCCGAACTCATCAACGCGGAAGTCGCGATCTAAATTGGCGTTGACGTAGTGGAAGCCGTCTTCATTGGCACCGCAGGCCATGTTGACCAGGACTTTGACGTAGTTGTCGGCCAGGATCTTGACTTCTTCACCCACGCCGACGGGACCAAGCGAACCAGGATGCGCACCCAGATATTTTTCCGCGTCTTCTTCAGTGGCCAGACTAAGCTCTTCGCAGTCCAGCGCGTTTTCGACTTTGGTTTCGTTGACCTCGTCATTGCCGCGCATCAATACCAGTACCGGCACCGTTTCTTCTTCATCCATCTTAGCCATGTACAGCATCGACTTGATGATCTGACTGCTTTCCAGCCCCAGACTTTCGGCTGCCTCATCAACGCTGTGCGCACCTGGCGTAGCCTGTTTTTGCAGTTCAGCCGGGTCAGCCGTTTGCTGGACGCCGACAAACTTGCTCGTGGCTTTTTCCAGGTTGGCAGCATAGGTTCCATCCGTGTAGGCAATCGTATCCTCCCCAACCTCAGCTGGTGCGGAGAATTCCTGGGAGTTCTTGCCGCCCATCGTACCAGAATCAGCCAGGATCACCTTGTAGTCCAGGCCAATCTTGTCGAAGATATTGCGGTATGCCTTAGCCTGCAGACTGTATGCCTCATCCAGACCAGCTTGATCAGCAGAGAAAGAGTAGCCATCCAGCATTTCGAATTCCTTACCCCGCAGAATGCCATAGCGTGGCCGATCCTCATCACGGAACTTGTCTTGCAGCTGGTAGACGACCAAAGGCAGCTTCTTATATGACTGCACGCTGTCACGCAAAATACTGGTAATCGTTTCTTCATGCGTTGGTCCCAGGATAAATTCACGATCGCGGCGGTCCTTGAGCTTAAACAGGTTGTCGCCATAGCTTTCGTAGCGGCCCGACTTCTTCCACAGATCAGCGGGCAGCAGTGCCGGCAGCATCATTTCAACGGCACCAGCCTTGTCCATTTCTTCGCGAATGATGTTTTCAACCTTGCGAATCACGCGGTAGGCCATTGGCAGATAAGCCCAGACCCCGGCAGAGACCTGATAGATGTAGCCAGCCCGCACCATCATCTTATGACTGAGCGCTTCGGCATCAGCTGGTGCTTCTTTTTTGGTAGGAATCAAAATCTTTGATTGCTTCATAATTTAAAAAAATACTCCTTTGAACGGCTTCATGAAACGGAGCCAAGATTTTTAATGAATAAAGTAGCGTTGAATATCGTTCCAAGTAACCAGAATCATCAACAGCATCAAAAAGGCAAAACCAATAATCGTAACGATCCCCTCAGCTTTTTCGGGAATCGGCCGCCTGATGACTGCCTCGATAATGTTCAATAACAGCTTACCACCATCAAGAGCAGGAATTGGCAGCAGATTGACGATTCCCAGGTTGATCGACAAAAGGGCCAGGAAATTAAGCACGCCATTGATCCCCAATGCAGTCGCCTGCGAGGTGCCGGCATAGATCGCGACCGGTCCACCTAAGTCGTTGAGGCTAAAGCCGTGTGTAAACATGTGGCCTAAGACGCTGAAGATGAGAGTTCCGGCCTGGACGAACCGCTGCCAGCCAAACGTGATTCTTGATTTGACATCGGTTTTTTGTTCTTCAATAATGCCGACCTGACCAACCGTCTCATTCCCCTGCTTGACCTTTTTAGGCGTCATCGTCATGGTATGCTGATGACCATCGCGCTGATACTCAACTGTCAGCTTTTTGCCGGGATTACCCGAAATTTCAGTTGCCAAAGCAGTCCAGTTCTTGGTTTTTTTACCATTGATCTCGGTAATCCGATCACCGGTCCGCAAACCTGCCTTAGCCGCTACCGAGTCGGAACGAACCGCGCCCAGTCGATTGCTGTTGGTTGGAATACCGCTAAGCGTAAAGCCCAGAATAATAAAGACGACCAACGACAGCAAGAAGTTGTTGAACGGCCCCGCGAAGTTGGTCAGCATGCGATTACCCAGACTGGCAGAACGAAACTGCACGTCTTTAGGCGCAATCTGAACAACCGTGCCGTCATTTTCGATAATCGTAGCGTCATGATCGACAGCGTATGTTTTGACCGTGCTTTCATCGCCATTGACATACCCTTTGATCCATAAGCCTTCATTCAGGTCATGATCAATCAGTTGCAATGGGATGCCTTGAAACAGCGTGTTTTTATCACTGGTATTGATGCTGGTGACTTTTTGCTGGTCATTGAGCTGAATGGCAACCGGCGTTCCGGGACGCAGCGACTCTTCATCTTCTTCATCAGCACCTGCCAGCCGGACATACCCGCCCAATGGCAGAATCCGGATCGTATAGGTCGTGCCATTTTTGCGATGCCACCAGATCTTGGGACCCATGCCAATCGAAAATTCACGAACCAGAATCCCGGCCCGCTTGGCAAAGTAGTAGTGGCCATATTCATGCACCAAGACCAGCAGTCCAAAGACAATAATAAAGGTAATAATCGTTAATATCACAGAATCGCCTCACCTTTCGGCCAGCTTAGATAATCCCCAGCAGGTACAGAGCCGGCATGACCAGCAGCATACTGTCAAACCGATCCAAAATACCACCATGGCCAGGCAGGATCTTACCAGAGTCCTTAACGCCGTAGAATCGCTTGAGTGCTGATTCGACCAGGTCGCCGAATTGACCCAGAATCGAGAGCAGCAGCGTCAAAAAGACCATCAAGCCCCAGTTGTGATAGCCAACTGGGAAGAAGTAGAGGTAAACGGCCAGAACCACCGTGGCCAAAAGCGTGCCGCAGATCGAGCCTTCCCAGGTTTTATTCGGACTGACACGCGGTGCCAGCTTGTGCTTGCCCAGCTTGCGGCCAAACAGATAGGCGCCGCTGTCAGTCAGCCAGACGATCAGCATGGCATACAAAAGCGTCGTAAAGCTGACGGCCCGGGCTGCCAAGAAATTGTTAAAGCCAATGCCGATGTAGAGCATGCCCAAAGCCAAGACGCCGGCATCGTCAAAGCTGAAGCGCTGTTTATGCACAACCGTATGCAGCAACAAAAGCAGCACCATTACGTACATGGCAAACAGCCGCGTGATGTGACTCGGCAAAAAGCCCAGCCAGCTGTTAGGCAGGACCATGATTGCCACGCCGATGTAGCTGACGATCGCTGGAAAAGACGTCAAAAACATCTTTTTCATGCTCAGAATCTCGCCCATTGCAATCATGCCTAATGCAACTGCTGCAATCGTTAATGGCCAGCTGCCGTAGACAATCAATGGAATAAAGATCGCCAAGGCAACGATCGCCGTAATAATCCGTGTTTTCACTAATCTTCACCCGTTTCTATTTATTTACCAAACCGCCAAAACGACGGTGTCGCCCTTGAAAATCAATCAGACAGCGTTTCAGCGTCTCGCCATCAAAGTCTGGCCAGTGTTCCGGCACGAACAGCAGCTCACTGTAGGCAATCTGCCAAAGCATAAAGTTCGAGATCCGCTCTTCGCCGCTGGTCCGAATCAAAAGATCAGGATCGGCAAACTCGCCCAACTGTGCTGACATCAGATGTCCGCTGATCGTGTCTTCCGTGATGGAAGCAGGATCAAGTTCGCCAGCTGCAGCCTGTTGCGCGATTGACTGCACGGCCCGTTTGATTTCATCACGTGCGCCATAGTTAAGCGCGAAGTTTAGAATCATGCCGTCACAGTCCTTGGTATCTGCCATCGCATCGTTAACGGCTTTTTGCGTTTTTTCCGGCAGCTTGGTGATATCGCCCATAACCGTTACCTTAACGTTATGCTTAACCAGGTCTGGCACGAACGTATTAAAGAAACGAATCGGCAAATCCATCAAGTAGCTGACTTCGCTTTCTGGCCGTTTCCAGTTTTCCGTTGAAAAAGCGTAAAGCGAGAGTACTTTTACGCCAAGGTCGCTGGCAGCAATCGTGACTTTCTTCACCGTCTGCATGCCCTGCTTGTGACCCGCCACGCGAGGTAGGTATCGTGCCTGCGCCCAGCGACCATTGCCATCCATGATAATGGCGACATGGGCTGGGATGCGGGACATATCCAATTGCGGCTCGTCTGCCGCCTGGTGATCCTTGTTAAACAAGAACAACCCTCCATTTCCGCATTGTTTTTAATTGCAACACTTTTCATTTTACCAGAAATCTAGGCCTGACTCTACATTTGTCACCAACTATGCATAATTTTAAAGCTGGTTTTTGCATTCTGAGTCTTCTTTGTCAGTAAAAATAAAAAGAAACCAACGCGAAGTGCGCTGATTTCTCTTTCGAATTAGAATATAGAACTTAACCTTCCATTAGTTCTTTTTCTTTTTCGTCGGCAATCTTTTCCAAGTTCTTGATTCCTTCATCAGTTTCTTTTTGAACCTTGTCTTCCAGCTTGTGGAATTCATCATCGTTAAAGTCACCGTTCTTGTTACCCTTCTTCAGGTCGTCCATGGCTTCACGCCGCACGTTACGAACCGCAACCTTGGCCTTTTCCAGTTCCGCCTTGACCTGCTTGACCAGTTCCTTACGCCGTTCTTCAGTCAGCTGTGGAATTACCAGCCGAATTGCCGAACCGTCGTTTTGTGGCGTCAAGCCCAGATTGGAAGCATAGATTGCCTTTTCGATTTCACCAAGCAGACTTTCATCATATGGTGAGATCAGCAGTTGCCGTGCTTCTGGAATCGTAATCGAAGCAACCTGATTCAAAGGCGTTGGCACACCGTAGTACTCAACTTTAACCGAGTTCAGCAAGCTGGCGTTGGCGCGACCGGCCCGAATATCAGCCAGTGCCCGCCGCAATGCGTCCCCAGACTTACTCATCTTTTCTTTAGCTTCTGCTAGGATTTGTTTACCTTCAGCCATTATTTATTCCCCCTCAATCGTGGTCCCAATCTCTTCGCCTTTAACGACACGGACAATGTTGCCAGGCGTGTTCAGATTGAAGACTACCAATGGAATGTGATTGTCCATTGACAGCGAGCTGGCAGTGGAGTCCATCACTTGCAGGTGTTTGTCCAAAATGTCCATGTGCGTCAGATGATCAAACTTAACGGCATCCTTGACCTTGTTTGGATCAGCAGAGTAGACGCCGTCAACGCCATTTTTAGCCATCAAGATTGCATCGGCATCCATTTCGGCAGCCCGCAATGCAGCCGTCGTGTCAGTCGAGAAGTATGGCGAGCCCGTACCAGCAGAGAAGATTACCACACGACCCTTTTCCAGGTGACGAATGGCCTTGCGACGAATGTATGGTTCGGCAATCTGACGCATTTCAATGGCAGTTTGAACTCGTGTTGGCACCCCAACTGATTCCAGCGCATCCTGCAGCGACAGACCGTTCATGATCGTACCCAACATGCCGATGTAGTCAGCTTGAGCACGTTCCATTCCCATTTGTTCACCGGTAACGCCGCGCCACATGTTGCCACCGCCGCAGACGATGCAGACTTGAACGCCCAAATCGCAGACCTGCTTGATTTCTTCAGCGATCTTCTTGATTACCGGCGGATTGATACCAAAGCCTTTTTCACCCGCTAAAGCTTCACCACTGAGTTTCAAAACGATCCGGTTGTATTTTACTTTAGACATTTGAAATTCCTTCCTGCTATGCATGATTTTGCAAAAAAAGCGCACCGATGTCATCGACCAGTGCGCAATTTCGTCAATTAACGAATTACTTCAGTTGTTCCTTGACTTCAGCAGCCAGGTCGCTTTGCTTCTTTTCGATACCTTCACCGACTTCGTAGCGGATGAAGCTCTTCAGCTTGCCACCCTTGGATTCAACGTATTCAGCAACCGTTACGTCTGGGTCCTTGACAAAGTCTTGGTCTGCCAGGCAGATTTGGGACAGGAACTTGTTAAGACGACCTTCAACGATCTTGTCAACGATCTTTTCAGGCTTGCCTTCGTTCAGCGTTTCTTCCTTGAAGACTTCGCGTTCGTGAGCCAGACGATCAGCTGGAACTTCTTCGCGCGTCATGAATTCTGGGTTAACGGCAGCAACGTGCATGGCAACGTCTTTAGCCGTTTCTTCGTCAGCGCCTTGCAGAACGACCAGCGCAGCAATCCGACCGCCTTGGTGCAGGTAAACACCAAAGTTGTCGCCGTCTTCCTTGTTAACGAAGGCGAAGCGACGCAGAGAAACCTTTTCACCAGTCTTTTGCGTCGTGGAGATCAGGTCATCGTTCAGCGTACCGTTGGCCGTCTTGGAAGCCAAAGCAGCGTCCAGGTCAGCTGGCTTGTTTTCCAGCAGCACCTTGGTAACGTCAGCCAGTGATTCCTTGAATGGATCAGAAGCAGCCACAAAGTCCGTTTCTGAGTTCAATTCAACGATAACTGCCGTGTTGCCATCAACCGCAATGTTGGTCAGACCTTCAGCAGCGATACGGTCGCTCTTCTTGGCAGCCTTGGCAATCCCCTTTTCACGCAGCCAGTCCATTGCCTTGTCCATGTCGCCATCACTGGCAACCAGGGCCTTTTTAGCGTCCATGATTCCGGCACCGGACTTCTTCCGCAGTTCCATTACTTGCTTAGCTTTGATTTCAGCCATGAGTACGTCTCTCCTTAAAAATAGTTGTTTTTAATGAAAAAGGCTGTTTTGCGCTTAGGCCAAAATGGTCCAAACTGCAAAACAGCCCAAGCGTTAACTAATTTGGTTAGTTGTTGCCTTCAACGCTGTTCTTCAGATTTTGCAGATCGTCTGAAGAAACTTCCTTTGGTTCGTCAGCAGTTTCAACGACTGCTTCGGCTTGCTTGGCATCGTCTTGGCCTTGCTTGCCTTCGATGACAGCATCTGCCATCTTAGCCGTGATCAGACGAACGGCACGAATAGCATCATCGTTGGATGGGATGATAACATCAACATCGTCAGGGTCAGTGTTGGTGTCAACCATGGCAACGATTGGAATGTGCAGCTTTTGAGCTTCCTTAACAGCGATTTGTTCCTTGTGTGGGTCCACAATGTACAAAACGTCTGGGATGCGTGGCATGTCTTCAATACCGCCCAGGAAACGTTCCAGCTTTTCGCGTTGCTTAGTCAGCACGGAAACTTCCTTCTTTGGCAGTACGTCGAACGTACCGTCTTCGCTCATCTTCTTCAATTCCTTCAGGCGAGCAATCCGAGATTGGATCGTCTTCCAGTTGGTCAGGGTACCACCCAGCCAACGGTGGTTGACGTAGTATTGACCTGCACGCACAGCTTCTTCTTCAACAGAGTCTTGTGCTTGCTTCTTCGTACCAACGAACAGAACAACGCCGCCCTTAGCAGCAACGTCCTTCATGTAGTCGTAGGCCGTGTCGATCATCTTGACCGTCTTTTGCAGATCGATAATGTAGATGCCGTTGCGTTCCGTAAAGATGAATGGCTTCATCTTAGGGTTCCAGCGACGAGTTTGGTGACCAAAGTGGACACCGGCTTCAAGCAATTGCTTCATGCTAACAACAGACATGAATCATACCTCCAAATAGTTTTTTCCTCCCTGTCGTTCATCTGTCAGGGGCACCAGCTGGCACTTCCTCTGACATCCCGCCAGGTGTGAATTGGGCATTTAGCACCGACTGATAGTATACAAAAAAAGGCCTGCCATCGCAAGCCTTTTTTCTTCAATTATTTGAATTAGTCAAACTTAACCAGCTTATCAGAGGTCCCGGTTTCAATCAGGTCCTTATTGGCTGACAGACTGAATTTAACCATGTTCTGAACGGCAATGTTGGTGTAGAAAGCCGTGTGTGGCGAAATCAGAACGTTTTCACGTGAATTGAGATTCCAGAATTCTGGATAGGTCATGTTCTTGCCCACCATATTGTGGTTAAAGACTTTGGTTTCATCTTCCAAAACATCCAATGCTGCCCCGGCAACCTTGCCAGAGTCAAGTGCATTGATCAAAGCCTGCTCGTCAATCAGCGGACCACGCGAGGCATTGACGATAAAGACACCATCACGCATCTTATCGAAGGCTGCTTTGTTCAGCATGTGCTCAGTTGATGGGAACAGCGGAATATGCAGCGTAACTACCGTGGCCTTGGCATAGAGCTCGTCTAAAGTGTCAACGTAAAGGCCTTCTTTTTCCAGTTCTGGGTTGTGATAAACATCATAGGCGATCACTTTAGCACCAAAGCCCTTGTAGATATCGATTGCAACACGACCAATGTGACCAGTCCCGATAACGCCGACCGTCTGCTGATTCAGTTCTTGGGAAATCTGTGGGGCCCAGCGGAAGTCGCCACGCTCAAACTTGTGGAAGTATTCCTTGGTCCGCCGCAACAGATTCATCAATTGCGTAACGGAAAATTCTGCGATGGCAGCTGGTGAATATACCGGTACGTTGGTAACCTTAAACCCATACTTCTTAACCGTAGCTGGGTTCATGTTGTCAACCCCAACATTACGCAGGGAAACATTATGAATGCCATAGGAGTCCAGCTTTTCAAAAACCGCATCGGTATATGGCTTTTGCTGGTAGACAACTACCCCATCAAAGCCTTTTGCCATTGCGACCGTTTCTTCATCCAGCAGCTTGTCGGTAATTTCAACTTCAACTTCTGGGTTTTCTTGTTCCCATTCCTTAACGAAAGGTTTTTCATCTTCACGAATACCATAAGCTAAGATCTTCATTGATTTCATACCTCCGATTGGCTTAGTTGTTTTTCATCGTTACTTCCAGTATAACCCAAAAGTTCATAGTTTAACAATTTTAGCTATTTTTGTTTATGAAAGCTCTTCAAAAGAAACCTAAATGATGAGAAAACGCTTCTAAAATTCCAATTTCATAATCAAAAAAACACGATGTCTGCAAAACATCGTGTCAAAATTATTATCCTAGTTTAACCAGTTTGTCGCTGGCTCCCGTCAAGATCAATTCACGACTGGCATCCAGACTCTGCTCAACCATATTGCGCACGGCTTCATCGGTATAGAATGCAGTATGCGGTGTAATCAAAACGTTCTCGCGCGATTCAAGATTATCAAATGCCGGATAGTTGGATGGCTGATTGGCCATATCCTTGTTAAAAATCTTGGTCTCATCTTCCAAGACATCCAGGGCAGCCCCACCAACCTGGCCGCTATCAAGCGCTTCAATCAGATCCTGCTCATCGATTAAAGAACCGCGCGACATATTAATGATCAAAACACCCTTTTGCATTTTGGCAAAGGCATCCCGATTGAGCATGTGGTAAGTTGATTTAACGGCTGGCACGTGCAAAGAGATCACCGTCGACTCTTTATACAGCTCATCTAAAGAATCAGTAAACACGCCAGCCTTAACCAGATCTGGCTTAGGACGATGATTGTAGACCATCACGCGGGCACCAAAGCCCCGGCAGATATGCGCCATAACTCGGCCAATATGACCCGCGCCAACAATGCCGACCGTCTGTTGATTGAGCTCGCTGGCAATGTTTGGCGCCCAACGATAGTCGCGCTTGGCAAACTTATTCTGAAATTCCTTAGTTCGCCGCAATAGGTTCAGCAGCTGCGTGACGCCAAATTCAGCAATGGCAGCTGGCGAGTAGACCGGCACGTTGGTAATCTTAAAACCATACTTGACTGCCGCTTCAGCATCGATGTTGTCAACGCCAACGTTACGCAAAGAAAGGTTGTGAATGTTCATCTCATGCAGCTGTTTTAAAAGGTCAGCCGAGTAGCTTTTCTGCTGGTAGGCAACCACACCATCGCAGCCCGCGGCCAATTCAGCCGACTCAACGTCCAGCGGCTTGTCCGTACAGATCAGCTCAACGTCTGGATTGGCCCATTGCCAGTTTTTAACATAAGGACGTTCATCTTCACGAATCCCGTACGCAATAATCTTCATATCTCAAATTCCTCCACTACATAAACAAATCTTTATCTCCAAAAAAGATTATACAGACAGATTTAATTGAATGGAAGAATCTTTAATCAAATTTTAATATTATGTGCTCGCAAGTAAGCAATTTTCTTAGCGCGCGACTGATGTTTAAAATGCCATTCCGCACTCAGCGCATCATGCTGATTATCGAACTCCTCATAGTACAAAAGCTTGAGTGGATGGCGTTTCTGCGGTCGGGTATACTTGGCTCCCTTGCCAGATTGATGCATCGCAAACCGGCGCCAGACATCCGTAGAGTAGCCGCCATAAAGCGTGTGATCCGCGCAATAGAGCACGTAAAAATAATAATGCTGCTCAGATATTTGAGCCATTAAGCATCGCCTGCACTTCCGGACCATACTTACCATCTTCGCCCGCCACGATCAACGGCGGCATAATCCGCGTCCCATTCGGCTTGCCGTCTTTAATTGCCTCAATCAGCACCATATTGGCCTCCATGCCTGGTTTGGGATATACGAACTTGATCCGCTTGGGTGCCAATCGATGAGCCGTCATTGTCGCTAAGATTTCCGGCAGGCGGTCCGGTCGATGAACCAGATAGCCGCGTCCATTCATCTTCAAAAGGCCGCTCATCCGATCGCAGACCATTGCCAGATCAATCGTCAATTCATGACGGGCAATGGCCAGATAGCGATTTGGATTTTTTTGACTGGCCGGCGCGTTCTTAAAATAAGGCGGATTGCACACGACCACATCGGCTCGGTCCTTGGCTACGTATCGGTAGACGTTGGCAACATCATCATTGATCACTTCATAGCGGGCTGTCAGATCATTTAAGGCTACTGATCGCCGAGCCATGTCAGCCAGCCGTTCCTGCAGCTCGATTTCATAAAAATGTCCCCCCAGCTTATGGTGCAAAAACAAACCGATTGCGCCATTCCCGGCACACAGATCCACGATTTTGATTTTTTGACGCTGATTTGGCCGCACAAAATCTGCCAGCAAGACGGCATCTAATGAAAAAGCAAAAACTTCACTGGATTGAATGATTTGTACTCCTTGCGCGCTGAGCTGATCAATGCGCTCGTTTGGTTTAAGCTGAACGGTTGTCATATTTTTCCTCACTTGGTTGCTAATAATTTACTGTAGCTGTATATGTTTGCTTGCATGTTTGAGTATGGTTCGTCATACTAAATATATAAAATTACTTTAAAAATTGGGAGTTGTTTAAATGCTCTATGATTTCTTGGTTCATCTGGTCAATCCGCTGTTAACGCTGTTTAACGGTCGGCCTCAGATTGAACATAAAGATCGCCTTCCCGAGGGCAACTACATTATCGTCGCACCACATCGTACCTGGTTGGATCCGGTATTGTTAGCACTGGCAGTCTATCCTAAGAAATTTACGTTCATGGCTAAAGAAGAGCTGTTCAAAGGGCGGTTTGCCAACTGGTTTCTGCGCAAGCTGGGGGCTTTTCCCGTCAACCGCAAAAATCCCGGCCCTTCTGCTATTAAAACACCGGTCAAACTGCTTAAAAATGGTGATCGCTCAACTATCATCTTTCCGACCGGCTCGCGTTATTCCAGCAAGATCAAAGGCGGCGCGCTGATCATCGCCAAAATGGCCAACGTGCCGCTGGTGCCAGCCGTCTACCAAGGGCCATTGAAACTAAGCAGCATCTTCAAGCGACAAAAACGCAAGATCAATTTCGGCGAGCCAATCTACATTGACCGTAAAATGCGCCTGACTGATGAAAATCAGCAGGAATTGGAACGACAGATGCAGATGGCATTCGATCAGCTGGACAACGAGCTTGATCCCAATTATCACTACTACATGCCCGAAAAACCAAAAGACGACGATTTTTAATCGGGCTTATCAATTTTAAATTAAGTCTTGACTTTAGCCTGACAGCTGGCCACTAAAAATCAGTCAGACTGACCAGGATTTTCGTCAATATTAATCAAAAAGGATCGATGCAGTGCACCGGTCCTTTTTAATTGCTATTTGCCTGCCTTGCGCGCTTGAGCCTTCATCGCTTGCATCATTTGGTGCAGTTTGCGATCTGAAGGTTTTTGGCCCATTTGCATCATCATCGTCCGCAGCATATCTTCAGAAATCGGCGGATTGTTACGCAGGTAGTTTTCCATGTATTTCCGAGCACCAAAGAAGCCAACCAAAAGGCCAACCAGCAGTGCCAGGATGATCAACATGATACTAAGCCCAGTACTCATGGATGTTTCCCCCTTATTTTAGATAACGATACTAATGTTACACGATATCGGCGTCAAATAAAAGACGCATTCGATGAATTAATCATTGAATTAGTCGTCACGCAGCCCTTTTTTGCGTTGAATCTGCCGAACTTTTTCCGGTGTAACCTCTTTGCCATCCTTATCAAAGATCCGCATCATCTCAATATTTGAGCGAAAAGCCTCTCGGAAATTCTTGAGATATTGATCGCGCAGCTGTTTGCGTTCAGCTTTTTCGGCCGCGGTCAGTCCTTCCGCTTTGTTTTTGTGTGCCAGCTCATTGATTCGTTTGAGCAGCTTTTCTTGTGCTTGTGAATCAGCCATAATTTTCTTCCCCTCTGCCTTAAACAGCGATTTTTACGTTACTTAGTGTAGCGAACGCCGCATTATTTAGCAAGCAATCCGCGCCGTTAAGTTTCAACGAACGTATGTTTGAAAATATTTGGCAAGTATGATATAATTGCTCCAAATCTGAAAATGAGGTGGCAACATGGTAAAAACAGCAGCCAGCAAGCAAATGGCCGTTCTCAGCTACATTCATCAACAGGTCGCCACTCACGGCTATCCGCCAACTGTTCGCGAAATCTGTAAAGCTGTCGGCCTTTCATCTACGTCTACCGTTCACGGGCATATCAATCGGCTTATCAAGAAGGGGTACCTGCAAAAGGATCCTTCCAAGCCGCGTGCCCTAGAGATTACGCCCGCCGGCATGGATGTCTTGGGAATTGCGCCAAAGCAGGAAAAAATTCCATTGTTAGGAATCGTTGCTGCCGGTGAGCCGATTCTCGCTGTCGAAGATGCAACCGATTATTTCCCGATCCCGCCTTCGATTCCGGACCATAACGATCTGTTTATGCTGCAGATTCAAGGTAATTCCATGGTCAACATGGGGATCTTAAACGGCGACAAGGTTATCGTTCGTAAACAGGATACCGCTAAAAATGGCGATATCGTAATTGCCATGAATGATGACAATGAGGCTACCTGCAAGCGTTTCTTCAAGGAAAACGGTCATTATCGCCTGCAGCCAGAAAACGATACAATGGCCCCAATCATCCTGGACCGGGTAACCATTTTAGGCAAAGTCGTTGGTCTTTTCCGCGATAGCATCTATTAAAAAAAGAGATGGGAGTTTTCCCATCTCTTTTTTAATCTTTATTATCAGCATTAGACTTTTGACTGCTGGCAGTTACTGCATCAGTAGTTTCAAGGGGATGCCCCAGCTGTTTTAAAATCATTTGCCAATCATGATCCGGATTTTTCACCTTACATGAAACCTCATCCAGATCCACGCGCCAGACATGAACCGGATCAACCATTGCTGCAGTCAGCGGATGCGGCATTCTGGCCACATAATGATGCATCATCACGGTTAAGGCATGCACCTTGTCAGCCGCATCAGTCAGCTCTTTAACCGTTCCTTTGCCAATCAAGCTGCGAAACCGGGCGCTAAATGCACTGTCTTGCGGCGCGGGAAGCAGTTGATAGTCGCTTTCCATCTCAACACCAATATGCGAATTAGCCTGCATCAAACGAGCGCGCTGACCGGCCGCATTCCCATGAAAGTAAAGATGAAAATGTTGCTGCTCATCCAATTCATAGCCAAAGTGGACCGGAACGACATACACCGATTCGTCATCCTGTACGCCGAGCCGCGCAATATCGCAATGCGCCATCACCCATTCAACCGTCATCGGATCAAAATAGATATCATTTCTCATCAAAAAGCGCCTCTTTTATAATCGTTTTTTAATAAATTATAAAAAAGGCAATGACGAATTGCAATCTCAGTCAGCTTGAAAATTTTACAGCTGCTGCTTATCAACGTATTGGCGCTGATGATTCTTTTGACCGGCTAAGACGAAACGAGCCGGATCCGCACTGATGTCGTACTCAACATCTGCTTTATTCATTCCTAACTGGTCATTGAACTGCTGCTCATAGGCCGCAATCGAAATCAGCTGGCGTTCACTGAGATCTCCAGCCACGTTGCTCAGCTGTTCTTGATAGCCAGGCTGCAGAATCCCGCTGTAAAACTCGCCTTCCGCACCGGATCCATAGCTAAACAGGCCGACGCGCTCACCTGCCTTTAGATCAGGGTCGTTTTGCAAAAGCGACATCAAGCTTAAATAAAGCGAACCGGTATAGAGATTGCCGACCCGGCGGCTGTAGTTTTGGCTGGCCAGCAGTGCCTTGCGCAGACGCCAGGCCGTTTGATCATCCCGTTCACCCAAGACAGCTTCCAAAGCTTTTTTGCCCATTTTAGTGAATGGCAGATGAAAAGCGATTGCCGCAAAATCATCCAGCTTGCGATCCGTTAATTTTTCATAGCGACTCAGCGTATGCTTGAAAAAGTCAATGTAGACGTTGGTCGAATACTTGCCATCGACCATGGCTTCAGTAGCATAAAGCGGCCGCCAAAAGTCCATCACGTCTTGCGAATAAGCAACGCTAGTCCGTTCAATTGCCAGGATCCTCGGTGCAGCCGTAATCAGCATGGCAACCGCTCCAGCACCCTGCGTAACCTCGCCAGCCGTCTTTAAGCCATAACGCGCCACGTCAGCTGCAATTACCAAAACCGCCTTTTCTGGCTCCAATACCACCTGTCCTCTGGCAAATTGAATCGCAGCCGTTGCTGAATAGCAGGCTTCCTTAACTTCAACGGTCCTTACGTAGTCATCCAGATTCAGCAGCCGCTTAACATAGATTGCGCTGGCTTTAGAATTGTCGATTCCTGATTCGGTAGCAACGATCACCGTGGCAATGCGCTCTCGATCACGTTCATTCAGCATTTTGTCGGCAGCAGCAGCTCCCATTGTCACGATATCCTGCGTAGGCGGTAAAACTGCCTGCTCGCTTTGACCAATCCCAATTAGATATTTATTGGGATCGACACCGCGCACTTTAGCCAGTTCAGTCAAATCAATATATTCTGACGTTGTCGCAAACGCCATCTTATCAATTCCGATCTTCATCTGCACTCACCTAGTCTACATCGGCAATCGGATTTTCTTTAGTCAAGTAGTGTGGTGCGCTCGGCTTTTGACCAAAGTAGTGTTCAATCAGCTTTTGCAGCTCATCCATCGCCTCATGCGTCCGCAGAATCTGATCCTCATTAACTGCTTCCATAACGATAACCACGTTTTTAGAATCGCTGGTCAGCATCGTGCGTTGAGCATCACGCCAGTTTAGACTGCGGCAAACGGCACCCTCATCGTCATAATAGAGAATCTCGCCTTCCCGAGCTGGATCATCTTTGTCAGCGCCAACTGGTTGGAAGCTTTCGCCGCCCTTAGCCTTGCCCAGATGCATGTCACCGGCGATCTTATCACGATCCTCGATACCAACAGGAACGCCATAGCGCAGCGAGATGCTGTTGTAGACGTCAACCAATGGCTCAATCGGTTCAAAAACGTGTCCTTGGCTGGCCCGCTTAAGCAGTGCCTCAATTGATGCTCGGGCACCCTTACGCTTAGGGAACTTGGCATAGGCTTCACGCCACTGTGCAACGACTGGATTATCACGGAAAGTTTCTTCTTTGGTGAACTTGGCTGATTCCGCGGTTGCCTGTTTTAATAATTCAGCACGTTCGGCCTTGTTTTCATCCGTATCATGGTTATCAATCCCATCAACGTACATAATTGCAATCTCTGCATCTGGAAAGACTTCCCAAAAACTTTCATCTACTACGACACGTTTCATAATAAAACTCCTTTACTCATTTAATGTCTTTATTATCTCTTAAATATCGTTAATAATTTCTTTGACCGCCTGCTTTAACAAAATCCCAGTCTTTTTCCAGATTTTGGCGCATCCGCTGCAAGTAGTCGTGAGCCTGCTGCGCTTCTTGAGGTGAAAAGCCTTGTAAAGCAACGTCATTTGAATGCTCGTTTTCACGAATGATAAACGGGTATAATTCCGCTCCTTTTTTCGTGACGTACATTCGCTTGATACGATGATTGGCCGGATCGGACCGTCGCACGATCAAGCCGTTTTTTTCCAGTTTGGCAACTGCTCTGGCAATCGTTGTTTTATCCATCAAGATTAATTTTGCCAAATCGCGTGCAATAATGCCAGGGTGCTCATAGATTCGAACCAAATATACGAATTGACCGCGTGCCAGATCCAGCTTCTTAAATTCCGCGTTAGCCATGGCATCTAGGGCTCGCGATGCCATTCCCATCTCGCGCAATACATCGATCAAAGCTTCCCCCCCTTTCTTGCTCAATATTATATCGATAATCGGTTGCAATTGCAACTTTAAACCAAAACATGAAAATTATTCACAAATTTTCTTATAAAATTTCAGATTAGGGGTTTTCTTTTACACGGCAGTATAGTAATATAATTAACCGTAAGGAGTGCCGACATTCACTTCTTTCTTGACTACCAGCTATTTGGTACGGTTCCGTTTCTTTAAACTGCGGGGAATCGTTATCTGATAGCTTTTTTTATTTATACATATTGAATAGTCACCATCAACTATAATCAGCGTCAAACTGCTGGCAGGTTAATTCAGGAAAATCCTCGTGGTCGCAAACCTACTGGACCTGTGAAAATTCAAATCTGGAGCGGTTGCGAGGGTTGCAACTACCTACTTCGCTCCGATTTTTGGTAAAAAGTAGGTAATGATTTTCTCATCATATGTTTTATACCGATTTTCGTGCATAAAACCGTAAGTAAGACTGCACAGAACACTGAGCAGCTTAACGTTCCTGTCCAAGACTGCGTCAAGTTCAGCCTGGCTACTTAAAAAGCACTGGCGGTCACGATCCGGTTTGAGTCTCTTTGATCGCCGCATTTCGTCATTAAAACTGCAAAAAACTCGTTTGATCCGCCATAACGCGCGACCAAACGAGTTTTATTTTAATCAAATTTAAGCTTTAAGATTGTCCATCGTTGAATTCAGCAGCTGGTCGACCGTAACGTTGCCGTGACTGTTGGCATGTCCCTTGGTCCATTTAAAGCGCAGCTGCTTGAATTTAGGCAGCAGCACGCTCACCTCGGCCCAGAGTTCTTGATTGGCAACCGGCTTGCCGCCAGAAGTCTTCCAGCCGCGCCGCACCCAACTGTACAGCCACCCTTTATTGATCGCATTTAAAACGTATTGCGAGTCGAGAATACCCTCAATCGGCTCGTTTTGCAGGTTTAACTCAAGCAGACGCTGTAGACACTTTAAAAGCCCCATGACCTCCATGCGATTGTTGGTAGCACCCAATTCACCAGCCGTATCGGTGATTTTTAAGCCATCCTCAAACCGAATCAGATAGGCCCAGGCTGCGAGATCATCTTGGTGAACGTGATCGCCCCGTCGATTGCCGCGATTGCGTGAACCGCCATCCGTATAAAAAACAATCGTCGGAATAAATCGGAGGCCCTGTTCCTCGCCGAATAGATCCAGACTGGTCTGTGTTGCATGCTTGACGGCCCGCGGCTTGCTCTTTTCCGGCTGCTGCAGCCATGCCAAAGCCTCTTCTCTGGTCATAAATCCCTTGAAGCGCGCATTAGCAAAGCCAGCAACCTGTTTTTGGCATTCCGGCCAGCTGGTGTAGATGCCGGGCTTCTTGCCACGGCGCACGGCATAAAACTTTTTTGAAGCCAAATCAATTCCCCCTGCTATTGTTCTACTGAAGCGCCAGAAACCGCGTCCTGCGTCTTGTCCGGCGTCTGGATGTCGGCAAGCTGCTCGCCTTTTTGCAAACGATTGGCATGGATTGAAGCCGCCGATACGCCATCAATTATTTTACCATCAACTATCCCATGTTCAAAATCATGGGCTTCGCAAAGCTCGCAGATTCGCTCAACGTCCTCGGTAACCTGCAGCGCCCCCAAGTACTGATTTTGAGCATCACGAATTGCATAATAGCGAATCAAAACACGATGCCCGTCCATGACCTGTGGCGATTCAACCACGTCTTTTGTACCGGTATGCAAAGCTTTTAAAACCTGCTTGACCAGTGGCTGTACAGGCTTAGGATGACAGCCCAGCACCGAATGCGTCAAGCGTTTCTGCAGCCGGTTGTTGTCGCGCCACGGGTTAGGCGAGTACCAGACATATTCATCATTTTTGTTAACGTAATCCAATTCATATGGCATGTGGGCAAAAATTGCTGCGGCTTCTTTTAGCGTCAGCCGGCCGCTTAAAAACGTGATTGCGCCGCGTTCAAAAGTCGGTTCTGTGCTCATATCAACCATCCTCTCAAAATCATTCTTAATTTATCTTAAAGGTAACCGTACCAAATCGCAAAGAATGCTAAAATAAAATTAGAATTTAAGCAGAAAGGGATGATTGTATGCGCAGACATCATCAACAGTCAGTAACCGCTAAAGATGAACGGATTGAGCACTTCAATGCCGCTCCTGATACCGGCTTAACTAAAGATCAGGTGGCGCAGCGGACCCAGGCAGGCTTGACCAACACCGCAATCAATACGACCTTTAAAACCACGCGGCAGATCATCTACAGCAACACGTTTACTTTTTTTAACCTGATTTTCGTCGTTTTAGCCGTTTTATTGGTCATGGTTCGCTCATTTAAGGACATGACTTTTCTGCCCGTCATCATCGCCAACACCGTCATTGGCATTATCCAGGAATTACGGTCCAAAAAAGTGCTGGAAAAACTGACAGTGCTGAATGCTGCCAAAGCAACGGCAATTCGTGATGGCAAATCGATTCAGCTGCCGACTGATCAACTGGTTTTAGATGACATCATCGAACTGAAAACCGGGCAGCAGATTCCAGCTGACGCCCAGCTTTTAACCGGCTCGCTTAACGTCAATGAGTCGCTGCTGACCGGAGAGGCTGATGAGATTGCCAAGCATCCCGGCGACAGTCTGATGTCAGGCAGCTTTGTCGTTTCCGGTTTGGCGCGCGTACGCTTGACGCATGTCGGCGCTGATTCATATGCGGCTAAGCTGACAGCCAAGGCGCAAAAAATGGATACGACCGAAGAATCAGCCATGATCAAATCACTCAATCGGCTGATCAAATTCGTCGGCATTATCATCATTCCAATTGGTGCCGCGCTATTTTATGAATCATACGTGCATAATGGCAATCCGCTCAAACAAAGCATCGTTTCTATGGAAGCAGCTTTGATCGGTATGATTCCAGAAGGGCTCTATTTATTGGCAACCGTTGCGCTGGCTTTAAGTGCCATGAAACTGGCGCAGCAGCGGGTCTTGCTGCACAGCATGAAAAGCATTGAGACGCTGGCCCGCGTTACGGTACTTTGCGTTGATAAAACCGGGACGATCACCGAAAATCAAATGCAGGTCCAGCGCTTCTTTTCTGCTCAGCAAGCACAGGTTGACGAAAATCGGCTGCGTAGTCTGATCAGTGATTTTTGCGCGGCCATGCCTGGTGACAACTCAACGATGAAAGCAATGAAAGAATACTTTACGCAAGGCAGCGGACGCCAGGCGGATCAGATCGTGCCGTTCAGTTCAGCCTGGAAGTACTCGGGCGTGGGCTTTGGCAATGAAAGCTACGTCTTAGGCGCGCCGGAAATGGTGTTAAGAGAAAATGCCGCCATGTTTAGCAGCGAGTTTGAGCCCTATGCCAAGCAAGGCTTTCGGGTCCTGGTATTCGGTCAGTATCAAGGGCAGCTGACCAAAGCCAGTCTCAGTGCGCCGGTTAACCCATTAGGATTCATTTTGCTGAGAAATCCCGTTCGTAAGACTGCTCCAGCCACTTTCCGCTATTTTGCCGAACAAGGCGTCAAGATCAAGGTTATTTCGGGTGACGATCCATTAACGGTTGCCAGCGTAGCCAAACAGGCACAGATCGAAGGCGCGCAAAACTGCGTCAGTGCAGCTGCTTTAACCGATGATGAATACGAAAGTGCTCTGCAGCGCTACACCGTTTTTGGTCGGGTCACGCCAGATCAAAAGCAAAAATTCGTCACCGCGCTGCAAAAGCAAGGTGAAGTCGTTGCCATGACTGGAGATGGCGTCAATGACATTTTAGCCATGAAACGAGCGGATACCAGTATTGCCATGGCTTCAGGCAATGAGGCCACCATGAATGCCGCTCAGATGGTGCTGCTTGATTCTGACTTTGCCAAAATGCCACAGGTCGTAGCCCAGGGACGGCAGGTTGTCAATAACATCGAACGATCAGCCAGTCTGTTTTTGGTCAAGAACATCTTCTCACTGCTCTTGTCCATCTTTACGCTGATCTTTGCCTTCAACTACCCGCTCGATCCTTCCCACATCACGCTGATCAGTCTGTTTACGATTGGGACGCCTTCATTCCTGCTGGCGTTGGAAACCAATCATCAGCGTATTCATGGCAAGTTTCTGCCCAACGTTATGCGGCGTGCCTTGCCTGGTGGGATTACCGATATGTTTACCGTTGGCGTCATCGTAGTCTGTGGAGCTCTGTTTGGCCTCAGCCGCCAAGACATTTCAACGGCCTCAACCATGATTCTGGCTGCGGTTGGCTTCATGGTGCTCTACCAGATCTGTCATCCGCTCAATAAGTTCCGCAGTATCATCTTTTATGGCTGCATCATGGGGCTTTTGGTCTGCGCATCGCTGTTTGGCAGTCTGTTTGGCATCGACCACGTCTCGGCAGTCGCCCTGGGGTTTGCCTTTGTCCTCTCTTTGACGGGCGATTCAAGTCTGACACACCTGACGCGTTGGACGGATCTAGTTTATGAGCACTTTTTCGCCAATCTTGGTCAAAAGCCTAAACACGCCATGCAAAAACAAGCCTAGCAGCGTTTCCAACAGTTCAGCCAACCATTTTGACGGCTGCGCTTAAAAGTCAGCAAACAATTAAAGACGGGTCCCGCATAACGCGTGATCCGTCTTTTTGATACTTAGAATCCTTGAGTGGAACGGTTGTAATAGATCAGATGCTGCTCAAGCGTATTGGGTTCAACGATTAATTTGGTAACACTGCAGTTTTCTGGTTCCAGAATCGTCAAGCCTGGCGCATGCGTGGCACTGGCCGCAAACGAGCGGACCGTAAAGCCATGCGTAACGACTACGACTCGCTCGTCTGGATGCTGAGCCGTAACGTCTTTAATAAAGTCCTGGACCCGTTTTTCAACATGTGTAAACGTCTCGCCATGGGCAACGGCAGCATATTCAGGACGCACATCTTTAACAAACGTCGAAAACAATTCTGGATATTGATTTATCAGCTCATCATTGGGCTGGCCATCCCAGTCGCCATAAGAAATCTCCAGCAACCGCCCGTCTTCGATGACTGGCAGCTGTGCCTCCTCATTTAGAATTGCCGCGGTCTGCTTGGTGCGTTCCAAAGGCGAAACATAAAGCGCGTCAAAATCACGCAAATCAAAATTCTGGGCCAAAAGCTGCGCCTGCGCCCGTCCCTCATCAGTGAGATAGGTCTGCGGCGTATTAATGATTCCCTGCTTAAGCCCGGCCGCATTGGCAAAGGTGCGACCATGGCGAACGATATAAAATTCGGTCATATTCTTTTCCTTTCGACTTTGGTTTTTGGTCATTATACCAGAATCAAATTTATTATTGACGTTTTTTTGTAATCAGATTATAATTTTGTTAACGATAAATAATAATTTGATGAGGAGGGAACTGAACATGCTGTTGAATAATTTTGAATTTGCATTGATGGTTTCCTCATCATGGTCTTCCTTGATTTAGAAGGCCATATTTTGCGTTGGCCTTCGCGATAAGTGAGGTCAATTCAAATCCTGAACCGAATTTGAAGGGCACTCACTTAATCAAGTGGGTGCTTTTTTAGTTTATGATTTGGAGGAATGACAATGACTGTCTACAATTTTGCTGCTGGTCCCGCTGTGCTGCCCAAAGAAGTCTTGAAAAAAGTCCAGGCTGAATTATTAAATTTCAACAATTCTGGCATGAGCATTCTGGAAATCTCGCACCGCTCTCAGCTGTTCGTTGATGTTTATGAAAATGCTAAGGCACAAATCTATAAATTAATGAACCTGGATGATCAGGAATACGACGTTTTGTTCATGCAGGGCGGTGGTACCACGCAGTTTACGGCCGTACCATTAAACCTTGCCTATCAATATCATCGCGCCGCCTATATCGACACTGGTCACTGGTCTGAACGCGCCGTTGAAGAAGCACGCTTGATCAAAGGCGTTCAAGCTGACGTTCTGGCCTCTTCTAAAGACCAGCACTACACCACGCTGCCAAAAGTACCAGCCATTCCCCAAGATACCTATGACTACGTACACATCACGACCAACAACACCATCATGGGTACGGCTTGGCAAAAACTGCCAGAAACTGACGGTACGCCGTTGGTTGGCGACCTTTCTTCCAACTTCTTAGGCCAAGACTACCCGTTTGAAAAATTCGATCTGATGTATGCCGGGGCGCAAAAGAATCTGGCTCCCGCTGGCGTAACGATCGTAATCTTGAAAAAATCGCTGCTGGGTCATGTCAAGGGACTGCCAAGCATGCTCGACTACACCAAGCAGGCCGCTAAAAAGTCCGCGCTCAACACGCCGCCTGTCTTCCAAATCTATGTTGCCGGGCTCGTTTTGAAATGGATCGATGAACAAGGCGGCGTTAAGGCCATGGATGCTCGCAACCGCAAGAAGGCCCAATTGCTGTACGACTGCCTGGATAACTCCAAGCTGTTTAAAAACAACGTTGACCCACACTATCGCTCGTTGATGAACGTGCCATTCGTAACTGGCGACGCGCAGCTGGATGCTAAATTCGTCCAAGAGGCCCAGGAACATGGTCTATTGAATCTAAAAGGTCACCGACTCGTTGGCGGCATGCGGGCAAGTATCTATAACGCCATGCCATATGATGGTGTTGTTGCTTTGTGTGACTTTATACAGCAATTCGAAAAAGAAAATCGCTAGGAGGAATCTTTCATGTACCAGATCAAAACCTATAACGCTATTGCCCAAGCCGGACTTGATGAATTTACGGCTGACTACCAGATCAATAATCCTGAAGCCCAGCCCGATGCCTACATGATTCGCAGCGTGGATCTGCATGATCATGAGTTTCCCAAGAGCCTGAAAGTCATCGCGCGCTGTGGGGCTGGTTTTAACAACATCCCATTGGACAAAGCCCTTGAAAACGGCACGGTCGTCTTCAACACGCCCGGCGGCAATTCCAACGCCGTTAAGGAACTGGTCGTCGCCTCGATGATCATGGCAAGCCGGAACATCATCGCTGCCGTACAATGGAGTGCCAACGCCAAGCCTGGTGCCGATATTACGCTGCGAACCGAAAAGCAGAAGACCAGTTTCAATGGGACTGAGCTCTTGGGCAAGCGCATCGCCGTTATTGGTATGGGACACGTGGGCTCGCTGGTTGCCAACGCCGCCGTTGATCTAGGCATGGACGTCATCGGCTATGATCCATACCTTTCCGTTGAATCGGCTTGGCAGCTGGATAGTCAGGTCAAGCGCGCGCAAACGATCACTGATGCCATTAAGGATGCTGATTTCGTAACGGTTCACGTTCCTAAAAATGAAGAAACCACTGGACTGATCGGCACGGCAGAATTAAAGCATTTCAAGCACGGCGCCGTTTTGCTCAACTACTCGCGGCTGGGAATCGTTGACAATGCCGCTGCCGTAAAAGCCCTGGCTGACGGTACGCTGAAAAAGTACTACACCGACTTTAGCGAGGCTCAGATTCTGAATAATCCTGATATCGTCATCATGCCGCATATCGGGGGCTCGACGATTGAAGCTGAGGTCAAGTGCGCGCAGATTGCGGCTCATGAAATCATGACCTATCTGGAAACCGGCAACATCAAAAACTCGGTCAACCTGCCAGATGTAGCCGCACCGTTTGCCAGCCCAGATCGTTTTACCTTGATTCACCAAAACATCCCTAACATGCTGGGGCAGATTTCGACGTTTATGGCCGATGAAGGCATCAACATTGAAAATCTGGTCAACCGTTCGCGCGGCGGCTATGCCTATACGATGCTAGACGTTTCAAACCTCACGCCGGCAACCGCACAAAAAGTAATTGACCGGTTAAGCCAAGTCGATGCCATCACCCGCGTCCGCTTGATTCATCATGACTAGTCGCTCAATCAGCAGCCATAAGTCTGATCATTTAGCTTAATTTATTTACTCAATAGCAAAAGACCACCCGCAAATCAGCGCTGGTGGTCTTTTGACGTTCTGGTTATATAAATTGCTTTAATCAGTCAAGCAGATGCTGCTCTTTGAGAATTTCTTCGATCCAGGTTCCCTTCAGTTTGCGCAGCGCCGTCTTGGCAGCCAGCTTCGGTACTGGCAGATCCATCTCCGGCAACGTCTTCTTGTCGCTTAAGTAGTACAGTGCCCGCAACTCTTGGCGAATGTCAAAGACGGAATCAAAGACTTCAGGAACGCCGCGATCAACGTTAAAGAGTGTGTAGACGGCTTCCATCGCGGTCCGAACCGAGTATTCCGTGGTAAAGACCGTGTCACGAGTTGGCGATTCGGCAAAGTTGCCCAAGAAGGCCAGGTTTTGCGATCCCTTTGGCACGACTGCCGGCCGATCACCCTTTTTACGCAGCTGGAAGTAGCTAGTAACGTAAGGCATGTAGACTGGTACGGTATTGACGTCATTTTCCGCATAGCCTTCGATGTCGTCAACGGGAACGCCCAGGTGGTAGAGCAATTCTTCAGTAATCTCTTTGCCTGAGCAGTCCACGACCCGTTTCTTGATGTAGTTGCCTTCCGTGTCGGAATAAAGCGCGTAGATCCAGACAACCGTTTCATCCGGCTTTTGGTCCTTAAAGTGCGGCTGTCTGTGGATCGTAAAGCTCAACATCCAATTCGAGTCGGTAACCGTGATGATCCCACCGGTATTGACCTTGCCATCATAAAGACTGCGCTTGGTCAGCCGTTCAAAATATGGCGCCAGCTTGCGGTTTTTGAGCGTTGCCGTAGCCGAGATGAACCAGGCACGGTCAGGAACGTTCTTGCAGAAGACATCGGGGTGACCAAAATCGGCATCCTGATAGGAAAGATTCTCCCACAGCTTCCAACTAGGCCCTAAGCTGTGCGTAATCGGTGCCGGCGTGTTCTGATCGCCATAAGTTGAACTCTCGGTAATTGAGCCATTGGTAACAAAGACATAATCGTTGTCGGTCAAGACGATTTCTTCATCCTTGCCATCCTTGGTCAGCAGAATCTTTTTGGCAATCTTCTTGTCATTGCTGGTATCAACCAAGACATTGTTGACCACGGTGTCGTATTGAATGTCGACATTGTGATCCTGCAGATATGCCAAGACTGGCTTAGTCATTGACTCATACTGGTTGTATTTATTGAATTTCAGGGCACTCAGCGTTGGCAGCCCATCAATATGGTGAATATAGCGCATGCAGTAGCGCCGCATTTCAATCAAGGAGTGCCACTTTTCAAAGGCAAACATGGTTGACCAGTACAGCCAGAAATTGGTGTCGAAGAATTCATCTGGGAACCAGTCGCCAATCGTTTTGCCCTCTAACTCATCTTCTGAGGTCAAAACCAGCTTAACGATATATTTTGAAAACTTCTCAACGCCATACTTGCCATCACTAGGTACCCGGTCGCCGCGATTATGAATCAGGCGACAGTTTGACGAGTTGGGATCATCCTTGTCCAGCCAGTAGTATTCATCCAGATAAGAAGCGCCTGGAATCTCCAGTGAAGGAATTGAGCGGTACATATCCCAAAGACATTCAAAGTGGTTTTCCATTTCACGGCCACCCCGAATGACATACCCAACGCCAGGACGCTTCTCGCCATCCAGTGAGCCACCCGCAACCGGCAGTTCTTCTAAGATATGAATGTTTTCGCCAGGCATCTGAGCATCACGAACCATGAAGACGGCCGCTGCCAAACCAGCCAGCCCGCCCCCAATAATATAGGCGTGTTTCTGTTCGATTCCCTCAGGCTTGCGAGGACGTGCAAATGCTTCATAATTACCGTTGGAATAATACATAAAAACCCCTCCAGTGTAAAATAATCCTTGCGAAAGCGATAACATCAGTTTATACGTTTAGTATAACGCTTACAAAATATTGGAACAAGTTCAGATTGCCGATCTGTCTATTGATGAATCAGATTAACTAAAATGTGCAGAAATCGTCCTAAAAAGCAGCCCAGACTGCATTATTGCTAATGAATAATTGCGTTTTTCTGTTTTAGACCAAAAAAGCACAGAACGGCGGTAAAATTCCGCGCATCTGTGCTTTCAGGTTTTAGCCCTTAAACTAATTAATGAATAAATTCTGCAATAGAAAAAGGAGAGTACAGGAAAACTAGTCATTGATATATCAACGTTTGTCGCTTGTTTTGTCGTGAAATTGTCGTGGAGCTTAAAGTTCCGCAAGTTTATCAATAATTAAACTATCATTTTTGGCCTTATACTCATCAATCAAGTATGAATAGGCTCGTAGTGTAATAGTAATATCTGAATGACCTAAACGCTTGCTAATGGCGTATATATCTATCCCCTTGCTTAACAGATAGGCCACATGAACATGACGTAATGAATGGAAGTGAAAGCCTTGTTTTTCTATGCCGACATCCTTCATAATAGATAAAAGAGTTTTATTTAAAGCGCTGCTAGTTGGAATAGTCCCTAGCACATTTTGAAATACCATAGTTGTATTATTAGCCTTCAAATCTGCTAATCGTTTCAGCAATTCCCGGTTAACCTTGATTATCCGGTTGCTAGATTCTGTTTTAGTTGGTTTGAAGGCCTTTTTTGTATCATCCCACGATTTATTTATGGTAATCGTAGCGTGAAGGAAGTCTATATCTTTCCAGGTAAGCGCCTGTATTTCACTCTTTCTCATCCCTGTATAGATGGCAGTTAATATCATATAGCGGCTAGTATTGTAATGATTAAGGCTTTCAATAACGGCCGTTTTAAGTTTTATCAGTTCATCGTTATTTAAATATTCAACTTTCCTTTTTTTTATGTTAAAGACAAGCTGAACATTATGAGTGAAGTCTTTGGTGATAACATCATCATCAATTGCGTAGCCAATACAAGCCCTAATAATGCTATTCAACTTAGAAACTGTACTTTGAGCATGATTCTTCCCAAACCAATTAATGAATTCCTGGTATTCAGAACGTTTAATATCAACCAATGCCGTATTATCAAAATACTGGCCAATTACTTTTTGAATTGTCCTATATCGACTTAAAGAAATACTAGAAACTTGGTTAGCTTTATAGATTTTGTACCATCTTTCGTAATAGTCTACAAAGGACATTGACGCTAAATCTATGTTCACGGCTTCCAGTTCGTTTTCTTTATCAGCAGCAGCTTTCAGTGCTTCCCGTTTTAGCTTGAAGCAGCCAACAGATTTTTGCCGCCATTTGCCATTGCTATCCCGAAAGCTGGCATAACCGTAATAGCCTTTTTTAGCTTTTCTTACATAACTCATATTATTACCCCTTTCAATCGCACAGCTTGCCGGCATGGATTGAAGGTTATTTTTATGAGCGGACCAGCCCGGACATTTACCCGGTCCAGTCCATAATATGAAGAAAGCCCAACGAAAAAACAACATTGGGGCAATAGTAGGGGATGAACATTCAAGCTATTCACTAACTATATTTAGCTATCTAAACGGCTATGCTACTACAAATTGCTACATCCCTAGCAGCACGAATTCAAAAACCAAAAATGGATTTTGATTGCTTACGTGAATTTTATGGCCACGACTGAATGCAAAAACAATTCTGCCAAAAGTGGCAGAGTTAGAACAGCACAGTTTTGTGCCCTTATTGATAAACGAGTACATCCCTAGCAGCTAAAAATATTACTTAGAAAACAAGATTTATTTTAATTAAAAGGGAAGTTGTTGATGCTGGTACGTCATAACTATTCCGCTAGATAAATTTGAATAATCAGATTCAAAATCATCAAACCTAAAGCTTACAGAAATATATTGTGGAAGTTCAACAGAAGCAATATGTGATTGAAATTTTATGAGATAGTTATCAATTGAATTTTTTATATTACTTTGAATTACTTGCCTAAAACCTTCTGTTAAATCATTATTCCAAAAATTTAAAAAGTTTTCCTTCTGTAATTTCATATTTTCCTCTTTTGGTGGATTCCCCAAAACAACTTTAAGTTTGGGAATATCCATAATAAGATTATTATTTCCAAATTCATTAGAAGGATTAAAAGAAATTTCATTTTCAGAAATAACTGATAATTCGAATGTTTTTTTACTTTCCCCTGCTGAATAGTTGTTATTAGTTTTTGTTAGATAAAGATTTAAATAAAAAGGTTCGATATACCAGTCAGACGCAGCAACATTAAGGTCTGAAGAATCGATAAATGGGTCGTTATCAGCATCAATAGATACATCCACATCAAATGGTAGATACTCAAAGAATTCAGCAGGTGTAACGCCTAAATATTGGCATAATAAGTTAACGGTTTCAAACTGAATCATTTTTCCGCTATTACTAACAGTTGCGTTTATAGTATTTCTGGATAAATTGTTAATATCGTTAGCTATACGAGTAGCTTTTAACCCTCGTACATCCATTAGTTCTTTTAATCTGTTCCGAATCATTATAAGCACCTCTTTTTTTATTAAAGATAAAGCATTATCAGCCAAAAGACAACTATTATTGTCATTCAAAGCCAATAATAGTTGTCTTTTATTTTCTATTATGCTATGATTTTCAACATTAAAAGACAACAATACTTGTCTTTTAACTAAAAAAATGAAAAAAGGGGGGAGAAAAATGACTGAATATTTTAATTATCAACAAGCTATGAAAATTTTAGGAATTAAGTCACCTACCACATTGCGAAAATACATCAAAGACGGTTTGCCAACTATCCAAGTAGGTAATTCTAAACGTATTGCAAAATCTGACATAGATAAATTCATGGCTGACCATCGTGTAGTGACAACGCAAGACAAATAAAAGGGATGGCGATTTATGACAGAAGAAATTATTAAAGCCGCAGCAAAGAAACATGATTTAACTATCAAGGTTGAATATTGGGATGACTTCCCTATTCATTTTGTTCAGATTAATAATGATTGGCCGGTTGTTGCTAAAGACGTAGCAGCAGCGCTTGACTATTCAGACGCTGAACACCTTACCCGGCGAATCCCCGCTAAATACAAGTTAACCCCCAAACTGGGGGTTAATAGTCAAGGCGGGAAAATCATCTTATTAACTGAACCGGGCATTTATAAAGCCGTGTTTGGCAGCCATAAACCAGAAGCTGAACAGTTCCAAGACTGGGTTTACCAGGTAATTAAGCAATTACGAAGGCAAACGGGTTTACAGGGCTATGAAGCCTTTAAAATGCTTGATACTCGTATTCAAAAACAGGCCATGCAACGGCTGGACGCTAACAACAAAGTGGACTACATCAAGGCCAATTCCATTGCAAATAAGGCAATTGCCAATAAATATGGATTGCCCAAGATGATTAGTAAAAATCAAATGACTTCTAACATGAAACGTGACCGGCCTACTGTTCTCAATGACGTTGTGGACCTAATGAATGCTAAAAAACGTTTCAACCTTGATATTTCAGTATCAAAGACTATTTATGACAATCTGAAAAAACAATCGAGGTGAAAGTCATGGATATTGGATTAAAGCTGCCACCGGAATTGGAACAGGCTACCCGTGAAATGGTGGCCACCGCTATTAAATCAGCAATAGCAGAAGCCCGAAATAAAAACAGCTTCCCGCCGTATATGACACAACAAGAAGCTAGTAAATATTTGCACGTTTCACCAGGCACTTTTAATAAATGGCAAAGGATTTATAACATCCCTGTTGTTCGGATTGAAGGCATTAAACGCTACAAGCGTACATCCCTAGATAACTTTATGGATACTATCGAAAAATAACAATTCCACAGCTTGCCGGCATGGAGTTTTTAGGAGTAATGAGGATGAAACTATTAAAAGCAATCGACAATCAGATTTTAAATTTTTGGTATGCCTATCCAGAAGATAGGTTTTGGGCATATCTGGCAACAATGCCCGCCGTAATTTTGATTATAGATTTACTGTTCCTAGTATTTGATTAAGGGGATGAAATATCAATATGGACAAAGAAGAGCAGCAATTATTAACGCTAATTCCAAAAGGGATGGACCGACCACGACCATTAAAAGAGCTGGTTACACTGACCGGCTGGAATAGTCGCAAAGTCCGGGCCACCATTTACCGTTTGATAGTTGTACATCATCAACCTATTGGTGCAAAGTATGAATATCCAAATAACGGTTATTTTCAAATTACTAACAATGATGAACGAATGGCAGCCCTAGCCCCGTTAACATCACAAATTGCACAAATCACCCGGCGGGCAGAAGCAATCAGTAACGCTAATTTAGAGGACCAAGAATAATGCTTCATGAAACAAAAAAGCCGTTAATGCTGACTAACTACCACATCAAACAGCATTAACAGGCCAAATAAATAGATAAAGCAGTAATTAAACCGCCTTGCCTATTTTATCATGAATCACTTTTAGCGGGGACATCCCCAATATTTATCTGGGGTCTATGAAGTATCGACCCCTTAATGCTAACTAATACAAGAAATTAAAGAGGTAAAACATGGCTGAACAAGAATACACATTTTACATGACTGATGACCACAAAGGCAACAAAGCGCTAGTAGCGGTTCAAGGGCATTTCACTAAAGAAATGGAAAAATTAGGAAACAATGGAATCATTACAGATGAACGATTTTTTAAAGACTATGGCGAAACCATCAACAAAATTAAAAGTCTGCTGAATCATGCAACAGTTAAAGCGGACGGTAAATCACACGGCTAGAAGGGATGAAAGCCAATGAATAAGCTAAGCGCCGCTATTAAATATGCTGAATTAGGTTTTTCAGTTCTGCCAATGAATGGCAAGCAGCCGTTAATTAAGTTCGCTAACCGGCCACCGCTGACCGTTGACCAGATTAAATATTATTGGGGGAAGTGGCCTAATGCCAACATTGCATTGCGAACCATTGATTTTTTTGTAGTTGATATTGATACCAAGAAAGCACACGGGCATGATGGGCTGACATCAATTAAGAACCTTCCACAAGGTACTATTTTACCGACTAAGACGCAGCAAACATCAAGCGGTGGCTTTCAAATGTTTTATAGCAAGCCCAAAAATGGCCAGGTTAAACAAGTAATTGGATTACTTCCTGGCATAGATATTAAGGCACATAAAAACAACTATGTATTAGTTCCACCGTCAACAACAGATAAAGGCAATTATCATTGGATTAATTCATATACGCCAATAGGAAAACCCAGCAAGCTACTAGTTGATATGATAAGCAATTATCATCCCCAAACAAGCCACCAAAAATGGCACTATGAGCCTGGCAAGAAATGGACGGGTATTGTTTTAGATAACATTGTACAAGGCGCACCAGAAGGCCAGAGGAATGATTACATGACCCGGTTATGCGGGCAGATGATTCACGCCGGCGCAGAAAAATACACCGTTTGGACGCTAATTAATTATGCTAATCAATTCAATACCCCACCACTGAATGATAAAGAGTTAAGCCGAATTGTTGCCAGTGTATTAAGAGAGGAGCTGAAAAATGAGCAGTAACAACCATCAAATTAATGATTCCACTGTTAATGCCTTATTTGATGAATTAGACAACAAAAAGAAAAAATCCCCCGCAGTCCCAGCGTGGGCTATCAAAGGGAAAAATGGAATTTATGCGACCCCGCCATTACTAGGAAAACATATCCTAGATAGTAATAAGTTTATGTACTTCCAGCATGGCAAAAACTTAGATTTATACTCTTACAATTCAAAACTAGGACTATGGCAGATTATCACTAAGCAGCAAATAGACAAACAGGTTACAAACCAACTTAACAAAATTAATGACTGGTCAAGCCGTAAAATGCACGACACAACAACATTTGTTATTAGTTCAATTGATACGCTTAATGCTAGTTATACCATCAATGACGTTGTGGACGTTGACAAAGTACATTTTAAAAATGGTGTTTATAGTTTTGCAGAAGATAAAATGCTGCCCCACTCACCTAATTATTATTTTTCACGAGGTCGCAACTACTCACTCAATCCTAGCAAGCGGCCTACACCGAACACAGATAAATGGTTAATCGAAAGCGTAGGGGAAGATGGTTATACCCTATTAATGCAATATATCGGCTATCTGTTTTATCGAACCAATATAACCTGGCAAGCATTCATTATCTTACTTGCTAATGGCGGGGATGGTAAAAGTACATTCTTTAATTGGCTAGATGAATTAATTGGGGATGAAAATACTAGCACGGTATCACTGGAAAACTTAGCTATTGAGAACAACAAGTTTGCACTTTCCCGCCTTGTTGGAATGCAACTAAATTATGATGCAGACATTACCAATGCACTAATCAGAAAGCCAGATAAACTTAAAAAAATATCTGGTAATGACAGAATAGACGTAGAAAACAAAGGAAAGGACGCCTATAAAGTCAAATTGTTTACTAAGTTAATGTTTGCAGCTAATGACTTACCAGCCTTCAAAGACAATTCTGGCGGCTTCAAACGCCGGGCAATCATCATCCCTTTTAAAAAGATTCCCAATTTTAGAGAGCGTTTCAGTTTAAAGGCTATCTATCGTGAAATTCCACAGTTTGCTTATAAGTGTATGCGGGCTTTTTGGGAAGTTCACAACCAGGAACGTATTAAAACATCCCCAACTATGGACAAACTAAATGATGAATGGAGCGGGGCAAACAACCATGTTATTGAATTTGTAGATGATTATTGCACTGTTGAAGAGGATGCAAGAGAAAAGAAAGTTTACGTTTATCAAGCGTACAAGAATTTCTGCTTTGAGAATGGTTATAAGCCACTTTCCAGCGTTCAATTTACCAAAGAATTAAAGCGGTTGGATACTACACCTAAAATATATGACACCACCGCAAAAATTGATGGTAGAGCGTATAAGAGTTACATCAACATCAAATTAAACCAGTCTGAAAAAGTGTAAAAGTTACCGAAGTTACTACCCGGTTACCGCTATTTTTGCCACGTTAACCCTTGCGACAGTAAGCGAGTTACCAAGTTACTATTATTTATATAAAGTAAATAAATATATAGTAAAAGCTATACCCCTATCCATATATATATATAGGAATGAGAAGCAGACAAAAAACAGTAACTTGGTAACATCCAAAGTGTATCAACGCTTTTAGAGCATTGGCGGTTACTAAGGTTACTATTTTTATTGGCAAACCATTAAATAACTAACAGTAAAGTAGCTTAGTAACTGTTTCGACATAATTGTCGAAAAATATGAGTGTTAACCTTTGTTAACCTTTTACAGCATCATTTAATTTAGGAGTAATGAAGTATGCAATTAAGAATTGAATATCCCGCCTTAGTTGAACAGGCTTACGCAGTATTTTTAAGCAGAGGAATCACGGGAATTAGTAAACTGACAATATTTAATGAGCTGGTCAATCAAGGGATGCTGACTAAGAACGGGCAGCCAACACAAAAAGCATTTGATGAGGGTTTAGTAGAAAGTGCAGAAGGCGACCCTATCAAACGTTTTAAAGTGGCTTACCCTGTTATGGTCAACATCCCCGACCAGCATTTTAAAGTACAAGATGGCCATGTATTAATGGATGGTTACGCAGTTAGGATGGCAGCTAGTACTGTACTAAATGACCCCACATCAACAGAGGAGCAAAGGAACATTGCTTGGAGCTTGTTAGACCGGTTAGCAGATGCAGAGGATTCAGACAACAACGAATGGCATTAAGCAAATAAAGGCGGTTATTAAGGCCGCCTTTTTATCAAGAATATATTTATCAGTGCAAAATAAGCTAGAATTGCACCGCAAATAATTAATCGCAAATAATTAAAATAATTAATCGCAAATAATTAATAGAAAGAATTGAGGGATGAACATGAGATTAATCACAATCAGCGACCAACACGGCCACGCCTTACGATATGACTACCACACGGCACTAAAAGGCATTAAAAGCCTATATCGCTATGAGTTAACGCAAGGCGATAAGCGTTTGAATGATATTGCTAAAACCATGCTGCCGCTGCTAGGCCATGACCTTAATAACATCAAAGCCTGCTATTGGCTTGTATTGAGCCTAAACAATGGCGTATATCAGAAAGTAATGGACTTACTGGCATTAAATGGCGATACATTCAAAACATTGTCAGCGGTTGAAAGACTGGACACGATTTACAGAAATACAAAGAGCAAAAATCGAACCGTTAGCGGTAAGAGCCTAGCAGCTTTACAGCTAACACAACATCAATCAATAGCGGTTCAGAGAGCCAATGACTTTTTAGCCAATACGGACGAAACAAATATCGCTGCTAATCTATTGCGGGCTATGGTCAGCGGTCAGCTGGACAAAATAAAAAACCCGCTACCAGTAGGCAACGGGGAAAAACTTAAAATTAAAGCATAGTAAGCAAAAAGCACGCCTAATTATAACACTTGTAGCAGCCTATAAGTGTAGCCGTGCTTTTTATTTGAGTTAAGGGGATGAAACTTTGGGAGTATTGTTTAAATCAAAACCGGTAGACAAAGCAAAGACCGGCGCAAATGTTAGAGCATTTTTTAAAAAGGACGTGCAAGAATTGCAAGCAATGGCTGGCAGAAAACTAACCGGCTTTATTACATCCCCAAACTTAACCAAGACTGGCAGCAGCAACCACGCAATCAATGGCATTGAATCATGCTATTTAGAGGCAGTTAATGCTGACCAAGAATTAGAAACCATAGCGGCAGCCATTAACACGTGTAGCGAAAAAACTAAAAAGATAATTATCATGAGGTGTATTGAAGAACGGCCACACCGACAAATGGAGGAATATTTTTGCCTTAGCAAGTCGCAATATGGCTTGTATCAACAAAAGGCCCTTTGCGAGTTTGCCGCAAATTATGCTAGATACGGCAGAGAATTAAGAGTATTTGATGAAAACTGAATTAGTTGTTTGAAAATGTAGGAAAATGTAGGAATTAAAAACCATTGCGGCAGCCTTAACCACGTGCAAACATGCAAGATACGGCCGCAACCTATAAAGACTAACAAGGGTATCCTTAAAAGTAAGGAACCCTTTTTTAATTGGCTTAATCAAGATGGAGCAATAAACGACCCTTTTTCAAAGCTGACAAAAGTTCAGCAAACCCTTGTCAGGCTTGGCTTTGAAGACGGACATAGCAATAAAGAAATTGTTCCTAAGATTGGCTTATTGAACGCCAAGTCTGAAATTGTTCAGCTACAATCAGCAACCACCTAAAACAAACATCCCCCGCCCTGCCTAAAAATTGGCAGAGCGCACACAGTTCAATCACTTTAAACAACGACAAAGTTTTAAAAAAATTAGGGGTAGGGGGGTAACGGCAGTTGAAAATTAATGAGGAGAGCTCAAAATTGAGCCTATCTTTGTTAACTAATGTTAACCTTAAACGCTAAAAGCTAGGAAATGCTAGGGTTAAACGCAATTTAAACGCAATGAAAAGCAGTAGCCGCTTATAGTTGACCATTCATGTTTGATAAAGCCCAACATAGACAGTCGAAAATTCGACAGTCGAGAAAATGGAGAGCCCAGATCAAAATTGAGCCCGGTTAAATAAGAGTTTTGAAACTCAATAACGTTTTGTTATCCAGTAACGACCGTACCTTAAAGTACGCTTGTTACAGGCCATAAATAAACTTTCACCACAAGTGGAGAATTTACAAGCGTACAAGTTTGAACACTTATACCAACAAAGAAACCAACTCAAAACTCAAGACTGAGCTTTGAACAAAAGAGTTTAACGAATCCAATTTTGGATTGGGCTTTACTTGCGTAAGTCAGCGCCTGCCAATACACAAAATTACACAAAAGGCCTTTTTCCCCTACTAAAAAGCATTAGCTTATAGCGAAATGCTAAAAGCCTTATAGAACGGCAATCCTAACAACCGTAACCGCAGTTACACTTGTTCAATTGGCTAGCTGATTGTGAACCTTAAAAAACCTAACATAATCAGCGCCTAGAATTAGACAACATCAAGCAGCTAGTTTTCTACTCAAAGCGGCAGATTAAACTGGTATAAAAAGGAATCAGTAGTGGGAACAGTTACGGTTGTTAGTTCACAATTTTACACAATTAAGCGGCTTTTAAGGGATAGGCAAAGCGACTTGCGAGGGATGAAATAAAGGTAGTCAGATAATGCTGATTGATTTAATTGTGAACCTAGCAACGCAATCAGATATAAAGATAATAATTCGATTGCGGAAAATCCCGCAGCCGAGAAAATGGCGAAATAACAACCAGGAACAAGCTGCCTAATTTCCAAAAATTTCCGGTTTTGGCCCCTTTTTTTGGACAATCCATTTTTGGACTCACCTAATAGGCAGCTTTCAAGGGATGAACGATTTGAACCTGCGCGCCCGCTCAACACGGGTTCGCCGGATTTCGAGTCCGGTGCATTACCACTCTGCCAACTCTCCATAAGTCAACGCTAACTAGTATAGCGAATTTTTACAGATTTGACAAGAGTGATCAGTAATTATTTTTGAATTTCGGTAAGCCAATTCATAAAGCGCTCTTTTTGCGAGTTGGCGACCAGCCACCAGCAAAGCGCCAGCAGCAAGCCGGCCAAGACGTCACTGGCATAGTGAACGTGCAGATAGACGCGCGAATACATGATCAGCAGGATCCAGCAGACGCCAAGAATGCAGCCAAACAGTCGGCTCCAGTTTGACTTGAGGTGCGGCCAAAGCAAAGCCAAAATCGTTAGGACAAAAATTACGGTTGCAAAGGTATGGCCACTGGGAAAGCTGTAGCCGCCGATCTTTTCTAATCGATGAGCAGGACGCGGCCGCATTACGCTGGTCTTAAAGAAAATCACCAGCAGATATCCTACAAACTGCATGGCGCCATACCACATGCTGCTGCCAAGCTGTTTTTTCCACCATAAAATCAGCATCATTACCAGCGTTACCGGTCCTAAAAACTGGGGCGAGCCTAATGCAGTGATAAAAAGCATAATACGAGTTTTCATGGCGGTAATTGGCATCGTTAAAGCAAACCCAGCCTGGTCCATGGTTTTGATCTGGGAGTCATGACGCAAAACGGCAAACATGAAAGCCAGAAAAAACAAACCGCAGACAACACCAAAATCAATCCAACGCGACTTTTTCATAATCAAAATCCTCTCAAAACTTTGCATCTAAGATAATATTTTACTATTTTTTCATTCCTTTACCAATGCCTAATCCGCGCCAATTATTCCTTCTGATCGTAATTTTGCTAAGTCAACACCCGTTTGACCGCCAAACTAAAAAACAGCCAGATTCGTCAAAGACGCGTCGGCTATTTTAAGATCTTATTACGCCTTTTCAACCAAACAGGCCACGCCCATGCCGCCGCCAATACACAGACTGGCAATCCCGGTCCGTGCATCAAGATCCCGCATTTCATGGATCAGCGTTACCAAGATCCGCGCTCCCGAGCAGCCCACCGGATGACCCAGCGCCAGTGCACCGCCACGCGGGTTGACGCGCCGTTCATCCAGCTTGAGTCGGCGCAGGCAGGCAACCGATTGTGAGGCAAAGGCTTCGTTGATTTCATACAGATCAACATCCTCACGACTGATCCCCGTCTCGTTGAACAGTTTTTCAATTGCATAGGCCGGTCCCAATCCCATGTATGCCGGATCAATACCGACCAGGGTTGTCGCCTGCCACTCTGCTAACGGCTGCAGCCCATATTCCTTGACTGCCGATTCAGAAGCCAGCATGACGGCCGCCGCCCCATCGTTAAGTCCCGAGGCATTCCCAGCTGTAACCGTTCCCTCACTGGCAAAAGACGGCTTTAATTTCTGCAATGCTTCAATTGAGGTGTCCGCGCGCGGTGCCTCATCATCTTTAACGATCATCGTACCTTTGCGAGTCTGAACCTCGACTGGGACGATTTCGCGATCAAAGGCATGATCTTTTTGTGCCGCCACTGCTTTTTGATGACTGCGCAAGGCAAATTCATCTTGAGCCTGACGACTGATTTGATCAAGTTCAGCCACGTTTTCCGCGGTAATTCCCATTGGATAGCCGTTTTCGACATCAATCAAGGCATCTTTTTGCAAGGCGTCAATCAGCTGACCATCACCAAAACGATAGCCGCCACGAGCCTGATTTAAGATATACGGTGCTCGCGACATGCTTTCCATCCCACCAGCAATCACAATGCGGGCCTGATTTGATTGAATCAGACCGGCCGCCAGACTGACACTGGACAGACCTGAGCCGCAGACGTCATTAATCGTAATTGCGGGCGTGGCATAGTCTAGGCCTGCCTTGATCACGGCCTGACGAGCTGGATTCTGGCCAGCACCGGCTTGAATCACGTTGCCCATTAAAACCTGATCAACGGCCTCTTTGGTTACGCCGCTGTCTTTGACGACGGCGGCAATTGCAGTTGCACCAAGCTCTACAGCAGAAACACCAGCCAAAGACTTGCCAAATTTGCCGATTGGCGTTCGCCGAGCAGCAACGATATATGTTTTTTCCATCAAATTCCCCCACAGCATGAAATCTTGCAAACGTATCCTAGTTTATCGATTTTCACCGTTTAGTGCAATTAATTGCCCCATAAACTGGTGGCTACCTTTTGAGCTGAGGCTTTATCAATCGCGAATTGTCCAAAAGATGATTAATGATTGTTAATCTCAGCTGAATATATGGTAAAGTTTTTTATGAATACGTGAGGTGAATAATATGTTTTGGATAATTGCAACCGGCTGTGTGCTGCTGGCCGTTTTAATGCCGATATACTGGAAACGTCATCCAGAAATCAAGACCACGCCTAAGGGACTGCTAATTTTTAAAGCAGCTGCTTGGGGGCTGGCTGCCGTCATGATTGTCTGCGCGCTGTTATTTGAGCAGAAATAATCAAACCAGCATCCCGTTGCCAACCGATTTCAGCAATATAAAAAACAGTGCCATTGCAAACTTAATCATCAGCCTGCCGTGGCACTGTTTTTGATTTGGCTTAGTTGCGTTTGCGCAGTTCAGCCCGAATATTGGCAACATCACTGGCTTTACTGGTAAAGATCAAGTGGTCGCCAGGTTCGATCACCGTCGTCCCCCGTGGAATCAGCCACTGCGTCCCGCGGCGAATCCGACTGACCGTCATCTGATCGATAAACGGCAGAGCCTGCAATTGCTGACCTGTATAACGACGATTGCGGACTACGACTTCATAAAGCCCGGCTTCGGTACTGTTAAGCATCGTCATAATAGATGGCGATTCAATCAAAGCCCGTAAGACACTGGTTTGTACGTTGTAGACATTAAAGATCTCAACACCCATCTTTTGCAGCTTGTTGCGCTGGTCCTCATCCAGATTGCGCTGATTTTGACCGGCGATTACGCGGTTGACGTGATGCGCTTTGGCAAGTTTAGCCAGCCGGAAATTCTTGGCATCATCCAGATAGTCAATCGCCATAATGTCACAGTCAAAAAACTTGCCCTTTTCTAAGGCGGCTTCGCTTAGTTCCGGTAGATAGGTCAGATTTTTAACTTCACTGTCATAGGTTTTATAATTGTCCTGACTGTCCGTAACCATTCGTACCTCATACCAGTTACGCGACAACTGCTGAGCGACAGGAACACTGAAGACGTTCGTACCCAAAAAGACGACGCGCTGTTTGAGCTTGTCTTCTGGTGCGAGACGGTAGACCGAGTTAAAGACGATTGGCGCAATAATGCAGACAATTACTGCCGCCAAGACAAAGGCATCTGACTGTGTCGCGGTAATGGCATGCAGATTGCGTGCGACCTGCAGCGTTGGCAGAACCAAGGTGATCGTCGTAACCAGCAGGAAACCGCCAGCAAATGCATTCCGCCCATTGAAGCGCTGCCGAAAGACCAGCATTGGCGTAATCTTTGCCATAATAAAGCAGACTACCAGTACTGGAATCAGCGCCAGAGCATGCGGATTGGTCAGCAGCGTGCGCAGATTCAGTTTGACACCGGTCATCAAAAAGAAGATCGGGATGAAAAAGCCGTAGCCGATTGAGGTGAGCTTGTCTTGAGTGGCCTCACTGGGCTCAAGCAGTTTCATTACCATCCCGGCTAAAAAGGCACCCAGGATGTTTTCGGCTCCCACCGTCTCTGCCAGCGTCACCAGCGTAAAAATCAGAAAGAAAGCCAATCGAATGTCCAGCTGCGTTGTTGCTTTGGTAACCTTGTTAAACCAGATAAATGGCTGCTTGAAGCGATGCAGCAGCAGAATCGCCGCCAAAAACAGCAGTACGATCATCCATAAGCGCTCAGCATTGCCACCGTTGATCGAGGCATATACCGTCAGTGAAAGCATGGGAACGACCTCGCCTAAGACCGCCGTCAAAAGAATCGTCTGTCCCATCGGCCGGCTGAGGATTTCTTTTTCCTTCAGCGTAGCAATCACTACGCCAAGCGCCACTGTTGAAAAGATGATCGTCGCCAGCAGAACGTCATTGAACATCCCAGTTGCCTTCAATGCCATTCCGAGAATAAACGCCGTCAGCATGATGCCGACAAATGAGGCAACCGCCAAATTAACCGGTGACTTTTTGTCTTTGGGTGCCCCAGGTCGCTTTTTGAACAGGCTGAAGTTGATCTCCATCCCTGACAAAAACATCAAGACGATCACGCCCAGACTCGATAAGAAAGTCAGGTCACGGGTTTGCACGACCAGATTAAAACCGCTTTTACCCAAGATGATGCCCACGATAATCTCGGCCACCGCGGTAGGTACGCTGGCAACCCTAAAGCGCGCCATCAATATTGGAATCAGCAGGGCTGAAAACATAATAATAAACATTGAAAGCTGTTCCATTATTTAATTTCCTCCACTTTTTGTTTAATTTTATTGATTGTTTGGGTTAAAATAAATACATAAAGTTACAAAATTCAAATAAGGGGACTTGAAAATGTCACAAAAACTATCGGCATGCACCAGCATTCTGATTGGTAAAAAGGCCAGTCGCGATGGCTCAATCATGATCGGCCGCAATGAAGATGCCAAGGCAGCCTGGCCAAAACGTCTGGTTGTTCACGCGCGCGGCGAGATGCCATCTCAATTCGTTTCTAAAGATACCAAACTTGAGCTGACGCTGCCTAAGATCAGTGCTCGCTATACGGCAACGCCAGAATGGACCGACAAGTACGGCCTGTTTGAAGAAGCCGGCATCAACGAATACGGTGTAGCCATGAGTGCAACCGAAAGCGCCTATTCCAACGATCTGGTGTTAGGCTATGATCCACTCGTTAAAGAAGGCTTAAACGAAGAGGCCATGGTTACGGTTGTTTTGCCATACGTCAAGACTGCTCGCGAAGGGGTGCAAAGACTTGGCGAGCTGGTTGCCAAATACGGAACCGGCGAAACCAATGGCATTTTGTTTGCTGACGATGACGAGGCCTGGTATCTTGAGACTGGCGCTGGTCACTACTGGGTTGCCCAGCGGATTCCCGATGACTGCTATGCTGTCGTTGCCAATCAATTAGCCATCCAGGAGATTGATTTTAACGATCCAGACAACTTCATATACCATCCTGGCATTCAGGAATTCGTCGAAAAGAACCATCTCAATCCGCACCCTGGTACCTTTAACTTCCGCCAGATCTTTGGTACGGCTGACCGTTCAGATGCCGTCTATAGTGAGCCGCGCGTTTGGTATGGTCATCAAATGTTCAGTCCCAAAGCTGCGCAAAACGAACAGCCAGAAGCTGCTGACCTGCCGTTTTTGATGAAGCCTGAACGCAAGCTGTCAATCTTTGACGCCCAGGCCTACCTTGGCTCCCATTATGAAGGGACGCCGTTTGATCCAATCGGTACCGGTTCGGATGAAGAAAAGCATCGCTACCGTCCCATCAGCCTGGCTAAAACACAGGAAGCCCACATTCTGCAGACGTCCCGCGCCTCCAAAAACAGCATTCACTGGATTGCCATGGGGGTCGCCAATGAATCAACGTTTGTTCCATTCTTCAGCAACATCAACGACACTCCAGCACCATACAAGCGAGGCAAGCTACCGGCTCAGCTCAACTCGGCATACTGGATCTTTAAGCATGCCAGTGTTTTAGTCGACAGTCACCTGCACGATTTTCTGCCAATGCTTCGCGATGTCCAAAAAGACTGCAACGCCAAGGCCATTGCCATGATTCAGGCAACCGACGAAAAGGCAGCTGGTCTGGCCGGCGCTAAACTGACCAACTATTTGACGCGTCAGTCAGAAAACTTCGCAACCGACGTTTTAAACGCCTACCGTCAGCTGAGTCTCGAATTGATCACCAAAATGACTGATTACTGTCCTTTGAATTTTAACACAGATGAAAACCTGTAATAAATAATATAAAAGACTGACGGTGTCCTGCACACATGTCAGTCTTTTTTAATCAGCACTCAACTTCTTGACTCCTTGATTGATCGTTTCAGAGTCTGTGGTAATTTCTTTTTTATGACGATTAAATAAGCTAAAATAGTTAAGTATGTTCAAAATGTCTGGCTGATACTGCTCAGTCTGGCAGATTAACTTAAAGCGAGGTTTTTTAAAATGATCGGAATCTGGGCCAACGTTGGCGCGGTAGTTGTCGGTACTGCAATCGGCTGTTTTTTTAAGCAGTTCTTACAGGAAAAATACATTGAGACCCTCTGGATAGCATTAGGCTTTGCTGCTCTTGGCGTTGGACTGCAGTCGGTCATCAGCAACATGCCGAAAAGCAACTACCCGGTCCTTTTTATCATCAGCCTGGCAGTTGGGATCCCGCTAGGTACTTATTGGCAACTGGATGACCGTTCCAACCACTGGCTCAGCACGCGTTTTTCCTCTAAGCTTGGCGAGGGCGTGGCCACGGCAAGCTTTTTAGACTGCATTGGTGCTTTAGGGATCTTAGGACCAGTCGTTGCCGCAACCAATGGCAATCAGACGATGCTTTATACCAACGCCATGCTGACGCTGGTCTGCGGCATTATTTTTGGGACCGGCTTTGGCTGGGGGATGCTTTTGGAAACGCCGATCGTTTTAGTCTGGTTTGGCGGCATCTATTTAATCGCCAAGTTTCTGTCCGCCAGTTTCTTTTCCAATGCCTTCGTGGTTGAGGAATCAATCGTTGGTGGCTTTCTGATTGCCGCGTCTGGCTTCTCGCTGTTAAAAATCAAGGAGTTCAAAACGCTGGATATGCTGCCATCCTTATTGGGACCGCTGGTGTTCTTTTTATTTAAAAACATCTTTTAGCCAAATTGGCAGCGATCGGCTTAAATCTGTTCAGCTCACCTTCATTGATTGAAACCATCACCATTTAAAAACTCGCCTCAAGCGGCTATTATGCCCTTTGAGACGAGTTTTTTCTAGCAGTAGCATCCATAAAATGAGTGCCAGCTGTGGTGTACGCGTGGCAGCCAATGCATGGAGCAGCTTTGGCGGTAGTTATAGCCATACCAGCCAGAGTAATGAACATGAACGACAATGACAACCACTACCCGCTTACAGCCAGAGTCAGTCAGTGCGGTTGGTGCCGTAGCCGCTGCACCCGCCGTGCCCGCGATCGGTGCCGAATGAAGGGGCGGGCCTTGGCGATGGCTTCTTGGTATGCCAAAGCATCACTGGCATATTGTGTTTTTTTACCCTGCATCAAAAAACGCGTACTGAATTCAAAATCTTCTAATAATGCATTGCCCCATGGCCGCGAACTGGCAACGGAGCCGACACGGATAAACTGTCCATTGCCCGAAGCTGCCGCATTGCCAAGTCGGTTGCGGGTGTTTTGAATCCAATCATTGACTACGGTGAATTCAATATCTTGCATCAGCTGCAGCCAATTATTGGTTTCAAGCATGCCTACCCGTGTCTGCAGCAGATCCAAATCCTCATCATCGGCAAAATACTGCAGCACCTTGCGATAGCTTTTTTCCGTCATGTAGGCATCCGCATCCAGAACGCCGCAGATTAGGCGCTTTGGATCGCCATCCTGCAAAGCCAGCTGATGATAGGCCCAGTTAAGTGCATTTCCCTTGCCGGTTTGAGCGTTGGGGTGCTGACGCTGCAAAAGCTGAATTCTCTCTTGGCCCGTTTGACTAATAAATCGCTTGACGACAGCTGCGGTCTGATCATCAGAAGCATCATCAATAATGACCATTTTAACGTTTTCAAGCTGATGAGCCTCTTTTAAAAACAGCTGCATGGTCTGTTTGATGACAGCCTCTTCATTCATCGCCGGAACCAAAATCACCAGCCGATACGACTGATCAAATCCCAGCTCGACTTTATCTGATTGACTGTTTTGACCTAGCGCAAGTAAAAAACAAACCCAGACTAGATAAATTATCAAACCAGCAAATGACGTTTCAAAGATTATCTGACTGATCAATCAGCACCCCCTTTGCGGCTTATTATGGCTATTTGGCTTTTACCGCTACGGAAGCTGGCGAAACATCAAAGGTCTCCAAAACCTGATCGAGCGTTTGTCGATGCTGTCCGGTCACCACCACGATTGGCTTAAATTCAGCCGCCTTCTCCAATACTTTAATTACCGGAACCATTTTGATTGCTTCGGGTCGCGTCCCGAAAATCACCATGATTCGTTTTTTGCCCATAAAAATCATTCCTAATTCATCTGTCAATTGAAAAGCTTTTTAATAAAATCAGCTTTTATGATTTTAATTTCATTTTAATATATGCAAACAATCTAGCCTCTTAAATGAATATATACAAACAGTCAACGTTAAAAAAATAATATTTAGTATTCCTACCTAATGTACGAAATGTAAATTAATCAATTCGATTTCTGCAAATAAGCCATGAATTTGCGAATTATTATACAAAAAATTAAAAAAGCACCTGAATGATTCAGATGCTTAGTATAGTTATTTAGTTTTGTACAGTAAGTGTTACCCAAACCTATGGCAGACAGCTGACTGCCTGTTTAGTAGCATGCATTGAGGTCAGCTTTAACGAATCGTTTACTGTCTGCCCTAAATCATGCCGATCTGATTGAGCAACCCAAGCCTGCTTGTTTGTCTGAACATAGCTCTCGCCAGCCGGGACGTTCCCCAGATCAAGCTGCAGCTGATGGTGACGAACCAGATAGTAAGTTCCATTTTGATCAAAAGCTGCTTGATAGGCTTGCCGATGATTTAAAATTCGGCGCAGCTGTTTTTGATTATCAACTCTGATGTATTTTCCCCGATATCTGCCAGCGCCAAAAACCACATACTGGTAGTCATTTGGCGTGCTGGTCAATTCTGCTTTGGCTGCGGATGATGCTTGATAGCGATAGACGCGATTGACCAACGGATGCGCCTGCATAAATCGATAGCCGCGATACCCCCAAAACGAAACCACTAAAGCCAGCAACAATAATAGAATGATCTCGACAAAACGCTGTTGTCTTTTCATTGTTATCCCCCTGTTTATTTCGGTGCCAGACTATGCGTATCCAGTCTGCACGTCACATTTAGAATAACCTTTTGCAGAGGGATTTTGCAAACATAATTTATGGATTGGAAACTGAAGAGCTGTGACTTATTCGTTTGTTTTTACTATTGACGGCATTAGGCTGATCACTGTCCAGTAAATATTCCTCAATCAAATTAATGATCTGGCGATTCTGCGGCAGTGACGAGTGCTGCGCCTTGCTGCCGGTAACCGTCATCTCGGTATAGTGCTTGACCTGTTTTTGATAGATATAGCGCCCCGCTCTTACGCTGCCTAATTTAACGATGCCGTCTTCAGTATAGGTATCGGCACCAGAAACTGAATAGACATCCAGGCTGGACGGCAGCTGGTCACGATGCTTCAAAAAGTAGGTGTACATCTGCGTCGGATTGCTGGTTGAGCTTTCATTAAGATTAAATGGCGAGCCAACCGTCATCAACCGTTTGATTTTTACATAGTCTGAATAATCTGAGTAGTATTTTTCCAGCCATAGGGTCCAGATCAAACCACCGTTGGAATGACCAAACGCTTTAAAATTATTAAACTTATATTGATCAATCAGTTCATTAAAGGCTTCATCAAACATTTTGGCCTGTTTCTTGATGTTGTCATAGCCATCATGATTGTTTTGAAAACCCACGACAATAATCGGCTCGTTGTCGCCACTGCTGATCTTGCCAGTATATGTAATCTTACCGCTGTTGTAGACCTCCAGTTTTAATAGACTGTGCTTGTGACTGGTATCTTTATTAAGCAGCGTCACCATTTCATCAAAGCGATTCTTGGTTGCCGAACTGCCCGGAATCATAATGACCGGCGACATCTGAGCCTTGCTGCGCTGTGCCAGATAATGGTTGTTGTCTTTCATCCAAAAGTAGGCCGGAAACGCCAGGACAATCAGCAAGACTACGACAAAAATCAATAAGCGCATGCTGCGTCGGCGCTCTTTATCATTAATAATCAGCATTATGCCACCGCCTCGATCTGTTGTGTTTTAAGTTCAGCACCAAGCGCCAACCGAACGAATGGGATATATACCCAGACATCAAAAATCAGCAGCACCAATGAAAACAGCAGTGCCTCCCAATCACCATTGGAACCGATAAATGCCGCCAGTGGCCCAGGAGTCCCCATTGGCAGTGGATAGGGCGTTGCCGGGATCAGATGCATTAAGGTTGCCAAAGCGCCCAACAAAAGATTAGCCAAAGGCAGCAGGAGATAAGGCAGCAAGAAGACGGGATTTAGGATTACTGGCAGACCGGTCATCAAGCCATAACCGCTGTTAAACAGGGTCGGCAATAGGTTCCAACGTGCCAACCGCTGAATTTCCGGCTGTCGGCCAACAATGATCAGGGCAATCACTAAAGCCAGCATGACTCCATCACCGCCAAAGTTGGCAAATGAGCTGTAAAGCGTAGAAGTTAGGCATTTGTATGGCACGTTCCAGCTTGAGCCATGCTGAAAAGCGTAGTTCAGATTGGCTGCCGCCGCGCCGGTCAATCCCTGAGCAACCGTGTTGATCGTTGGTCCGCCAATGCCCAGCCAGCTCATCAATAACGAAACGGCAATCAAAGGAAGGGCCACCCATAGCGACTGATTACCCTGGCCAAAGTTCTCCAACCAGGTATAGGCAAGATCCAGCCAGGAACTTAACGTCAGCCAGTTGAACAATGCTCCTAAGGCCGCGCCGACTGCCAGCGAAAAAAACAGCGGACGGATAGCATTCAGAGCACGCTGCTGCATTTTTTCCAGCGTCTCAATCGTCTGATCGCTGGGCTCGCCGCCTTTTCCCAGCCAACGATAGACCTGCCCAACACCATAGCCAACGATCAGCGCAAACAACACACTGCGCACGCTCAAAAGATTCCAGTCAAATGAGATCATGTTGGGATTGCTTGTACGCGTATAGCGAAAGGCCAGCAAAAGCATGGTGGCAAAACCGGTCATCCCTGCCATCGGTGCATCCTGATGATAAAGTTTGGCAGTATAGCGGGCCGCAGCATAGGCAGCCATCACGCCAAACATCCCAAACGTAATCTTGGCCAGACCGCCCGTGAGCCCCGTAATACCAGTCCAAAGCCAGTCTGGCATGATGTCGCCCAGATCGGCAACATTAAAGAAAAAACTATCTGTGGCAAAGAAGGCTTTTTTCAGCATCACTGCCAAGGTCCCGACATAGGCGATTGGAAACAGCAGCATCAATGTCTGCCGGGTAATTTTGATAAACGAACGCTGATTGAAACGCACCGTCCATTCCACTAATCTGTTCAGCATAGCTTCACTTCACTTCTTAAAAGATTGTTTAGACTTAGTATACCGCGAACCGGCTGATAACAGCATGTTCGCAAAAAGAAAAAGGTTCATGGCTGACTATTTCAGACCATGGACCTTTTTTTAGTTACCAGCTGGCTTTTTTGACGCCCGGCAGCTGACCTTTGTGTGCCAGTTCACGGAAGTTCAGCCGTGACAAGCCAAATTTGCGCATATAGGCATGCGGACGGCCATCCAAGCGGTCACGGTGATGCAGGCGCACCGGTGCCGAATTGCGCGGCAGCTTGGACAGGCCGATATAGTCACCGGCCGCTTTCAGTTCAGCACGCTTGGCTGCGTACTTTTCAACCAGCGCTTCTTGATGCTTGAGCTTGGCAATCTTAGACTTTTTGGCCATATTCTACCCTCCATATTTAATGTAGATTTTGATTAAAAATAAGATTTTTACATTTGCATAGTCATTCGTTGGTTATTATGCCAATTTGCGTTTTTGAATGCAAACTTTTTGCCTTACTTTTTGTAATCAAATTAGATTAAATGGGAATCTGGTAAAAAAGCGGCCATTAGTTGGTCAATATGTCAGGAATGTTTCTTAACTCGTTTGGCATAAGCTTGGTACTCAGCCAGATAGTCCCATTTGCGATTGATCTGATCAAGCAGCTCTTGATCATGCGTATTGACCCGGCCAGTTTCAAGCGTCCGCTTATAAAGTTCCAGGTAAGGAATATCTGCCTCAACAGCCAGCTCATATTCCGATTCACGATCATAAGGTACGTGCCGATAGTCCAATTCGGCAATCCCATCATCGTCAACCTCCAAGATCAGATAATGAGCCCGCGTATCGTGCTGCAGCGGCCACCAGCCATTAAACGGCTCCCCGACCGATCCCGGGTTCAAGATCAAGCGCTCATCACTGGCATAGCGCATCAGACTGTGATGAACGTGAGCATAGATGGCCACGTCTTGCTGATCGAAATTTTCAAACAGCTGGTCAAAATGCTCGACTGGATTGGTGGGAAACAGCGCCTGCCCCATGTTGAGCGTTGGCAGATTATGCGAAATGCCAAACGTTAATTTGCCAGCCTGCTTTTGAACATGCAGCGGCCAACTGGCAATCTCATCAATCACAGCGGCGGAAACATGCTCGCCAACGTACTGGGCCAAACGAGCAAAATAGATTCGCGAGGGCTTTTCAAGATCCATCTGTCCCCGCACGCCCTTGACCGTTAAATCATCCCAGTTGCCGCGTACCATTACGCTTGGCTGCATTTTTTTAATCAGCTGCCAGATCTCCATTACACCCGGGCCGGGCATCAACAGGTCGCCAATAAACCAATATTCATCAACACTATGGCGCAGACTGTCAGCATACATTGCCTGCAAAGCATGCAGATTGCCATGTACGTCGGAAAATACCGCGATTCGCTTGCTCATCATGTCACCTCATTATTTATTCACAAGAACAATCATATCAAACCTGACCGACCTCTGAGCAAAAAAATCGAAAAATCATCCAGGTGGACTTGTTTTGCATGACGCTTTCAATGCTAGACTAGATTGGTATGAAGTTATATCTTTAATCTACTTTTGTTGCTTGATATTTTATGAAAGGAAGTCTGTTATGTCCGCAACCAATGTCGACGCGCGCACTCGTCGCAGCGTAACGATCATCCTGCTGGTTGCCAGTTTCATCAGTCTGGCAAGTCAAACTATGATGGTTACCGCCTTGCCAGTGATTAAAAACGATCTGCACGTTTCGCTAAATGCCGCTCAGTGGCTGACGACCGGCTATACGCTGCTGATCGGGGTTATCACGCCATTATCGTCAAACATCTACGAACGCTTTACCAACCGCAGCGTCTTTTTATCAACGGTTGGGACCTTCATCATCGGCACGCTGATTGGCTGCTTTGCAAATAATTTCTGGCTGCTGCTATTGGCACGCTTGGTTCAGGCCTGCGCTGGCGGAATCTTAATGACGTTTCAGATGACGACGATGATTACCATCTATCCACTTGAAAAGCGCGGTTCCGTTTTGGGAATGTCTGGTCTGGTGATTGCTTCTGGACCAGCTTTGGGACCTTCTTTATCGGGACTGATTCTGGAATACTTCTCATGGCGCTATATCTTTATTTTTGTCTTGCCATTAATGATTTTGGTCTGGCTGGGCGCGTTCTTTAAGATGCCCAACTTTTCTCAACCACGCCCCATCAAGATCGATCTGGTGTCGGTCTTGATCTCATTAATCGGATCATCACTGATTTTGGGCAGTCTGACCGTCTTTGAGCTCAACTTGCTGATTGGCCTGGCGATGCTGCTGATTGGGCTGATCATTATCTGGTTCTTTATTAAACGCCAGCTGCGAATGGCCGATCCAATGCTGAAAGTCCAGATCATTCGCTACCCTTCATTTCGAATGATGACGGCAGTCGGCTGCTGCGCATTTATGATTCTGCTGGGAACCGAGCAGCTGTTGCCGATCTTTACCCAAAACGTGATGCATATCGGCAGCTTTGAATCCGGCTTGATTCTGCTGCCTGGCGCCATCTGTAATGCTTTGTTTGCGCCAATTGCTGGTCGGCTCTACGATCAATACGGTCCTAAATGGCTGATAACGACTGGCGGCATCTTGACGCTTTTGGCTTCGATTCCGCTGGTTCATGTCAGTGCCCACATGCCGGTCTGGGTTTTGACCGTTGCCTATATGATTCGATTGATCGGCAACTCATTTTTGTTCAACCCCGCTCTTTCCGAAGCCTTCTCACAGCTGGCACCTCAAGAAAACAGTCACGGAACGGCGCTTAACAATACGCTGCGGCAAGCCTGCGGGGCAGCTTCAGTCACGTTTCTGGTCGTTATCTCCGGTTTGCCGGCTTCTTTGACGATGGGCGTTCGAGCTGCGATGTGGGTAACCGTTGTCCTGGCTGTTTTGATGCTGGTGATCTTTTATCGCTACCTTAGCTGGCAGAAGCATCAGCAGATCTAAGCCTGCTCATTGATTTAGCTATAATCTGATTGGAAGGTGATCTTTTGGAAGACTCAAACATCGGTACCCATCACGAATTACCCAGTAAATGGCACCAGACCTTTTATACGCTTTGGCTGGGCTGTTTTGTTACCGGGATGGGATACTCGATGACAATGCCGTTTATCTCGCTTTTTATCAATGAGCTGGGAAATTTCTCCCGTTTTGAGCTCAACTTGTATTCAGGAATGGCATTTGCCGCCACGTTTATTTCCCAGGCAATCGTCTCGCCATACTGGGGCAGTCTTGCCGATCGCAAAGGCCGCAAGCTGATGTGTATGCGGGCTTCCGGCGTCATGGCATGCACGATTTTTATTACTGGGCTTTCGGTCAACGTCTGGATGATTATCGGCATGCGCTTTTTACAGGGCGCGTTCTCTGGATATATTAATAATTCGATCGCGCTGATGGCCGGTGAGACCCCGCACAGCAAATCAGGCTGGGTAATGTCGGCTATGACGACGGCCGGAGTTACCGGCAACCTGATTGGACCGCTTTTGGGTGGAGCCTTGTCTGGCGCCTGGGGCTATCGAATCCCGTTTTTTATTACCGGCGGATTGATGTTTGGCGTTTTTATCGCTACTTCATTTTTAGTCAAGGAAAAATTTACGCCGATCAAAAAAGAGAACATGAAGCCAATGCAGGCATTGATGGGCCAAATCGACAACCGCCAATTGATCGTGGTTATGTTTATCACAACCATGCTGGTACAATCATCAGTGATGTCGATCAACCCGATCGTATCGCTTTATGTCAAGGAAATGATGCATGATACCGGCAATATTGCTTTTGTTGCCGGTATCGTTGCTGCCACGCCCGGACTGGGAAATCTGGTGGCTGCTTCTAAAGTCGGTCATACCATGGATCGAATCGGCCCCAAAAAAGTTTTGACGACTGGACTGATTGTCGCGGCCGTGCTTTTTATCCCGATGACTTTGACCAATTCGCCTTGGATGCTTGCGTTCTGGCGCTTCTTGCTTGGTTTTGCCAATGCTGCTTTAATGCCGGCTGCGCAGACGATTCTGACGTTGGAAGTGCCAACCGAGGCGTTTGGGCGCATCTTCAGCTATAATCAATCATTCCAGGCTGCCGGCTCTGTCTTGGGCGCGTTGCTTGGCTCAACCATCTCTGGCCTGTTCAGCTATTCAGCCGTCTTTGCCATTACCGGCTGTACCCTGCTGCTGGACTTTTTGCTGGTCTATCTGACACAGCACCGCGCTAAAACTATCAATTAAAGTCAAAAGCATCACTTGACGTTATTGTCAGGTGATGCTTTTTTCTAATATTAATGATACATTCAACCGCCTGCTTCTTTGCTAAGAAACGGGCGGTTTTCATTATCTGGTCTGATTTCAAATACGGCCATTAATCAGTAGCAATAACAGCTAGGAATTGGCGATGCCGTGCATGACCAGACTCGTTCCTTCATCAGCTGCCGTTTGCAGATCAAAATGCTGGTCAAGCAGAACCATCCTGGCCGTATAGCCTAAAAGCGTCGAGATCATCAGCTGGACGATGCTTTGAGTTGCCAGGTCTGCTCTGATCTGTCCTCGATTTTGATAAAATTCAAAAATCTTTAAAAACGGTGCGGCAACCTGTTTGGTAAAGGCAGCAGCCACCTCTTGACGCAGACGTGGCTGTTCTAAAAACGATCCACACATTAACCGAGCAAAGTTGCGATTGTTATCAACCAACTCCAGCCGATTCAAAAAAATCTCATGAACCAGGTCGCTTAATTCCGGATATTGCCGCGTCAAGACATTTTGTGCGAAATCAACTGCTACTTGAGGAATCACCAATTCGCGAATCGGTGTCAGAATCGCCGTTAAAATCGCTTGTTTGGTCTTAAACTGCTTATAGACTGTTCCTTCAGCAACACCGGCTTTTTGGGCAATCTGCCGCGTACTGGTCTGGTTAAAGCCCTGCGTGGCAAACAGCTCCATGCTGGCTCGTAATACTGCCCGCTGACGCTGGGTTATATCCATCTTAGCCAGCATGTTTTCAAAAATATCTTCAGCCATCTCAACAGCTCCTTTAAACTGGACGATATTTTCTCAAAGATACCACATTCAGACAGATAAATAAAACGGCAAATACAATGAGACTGCCCAATTCATTGCCAATCTGCAGCAGACCAGCACCTTTTTCAATAATATCGGTCATCGCCGTGGATCCATAATAAAGCGGAGTGCAATATCCGATCAGCTTCAACCAATGCGGCATGATATCAAACGGAATCAAGCCTGAGAATAAAAGCTGCGGAATAACGATGATTGGTACAAACTGCATCATCTGAAACTCTGATTGAGCAAATGCCGAGATCAAAAGGCCTAAGGTGAGCGCAACCAACGCAACTAGAATATTGGTTAAAAAGACGCCGCTGAAACTGCCCAAAACCTGCATTTTAAAAATCCAGATGCTAAAGCCAACGATGATCAAGGTCTGTACGATCGCGAACGTGCCATAGCCAAGGATATAGCCGCCGATCAATTCACCGCGACGAATCGGAGTTGCCAAGACCCGATCCAGCGTGCCGCGCGTCCGTTCTCTGAGCAGTGCAATTCCTGAAATCAAAAAGACAAAGAAGAACACGACAAAACTGATCATAATTGGAAAAATCGCATCGAAATAAGTCGAATCGGCACTGCCATATAGATACTTGACCGCAACTTTTTTCTCGGCCGTTGACTGACTGCCAACTGACAGCTGCCTGCCTGTCGCTGGTAATTGAGCAAGCAGTGTTTGGAGCATTGCCTGCTGCTGTTTGATTATTCGCGTCTGGTTCTGCAGTGCCAGTTTGATCTTTGCCAGACTGAGACCTTGGCGAATCAGCTTGCTTTGCGATGGGTTGCTGTTTGCCAGCGTCAATGTCAAGCGACCGTGTTCTTCTTTTAAAACACCAGCGTAATCACTTTTCCTGATCAGCTGGCGGGCCGTTTGCCGTTCGTTTTTGGCAAGTTTGACGACCTTGAGATGTTTGGTGCCGTCAACTGCCTTAACCAATGAAGCATCGACATTCTGTGTCGCCAGGACGGTCGTTTGCGTGGCATTGGTCTGAAACATCGCCCAAATCAAAGACAACATCAGCAACGGTCCAAACATCATTAAAGCCAGCGTGCGTCGATCACGCAGCATTTCCAAAATAACTCGCTTAAAGACTGCTAAGATGCGCATCTTGAATCCTCCCTGCTTTTAAGAATACTTCTTCAACGTTATCAACGGCATACCGCTGTTTCAGATCAAGCGGTGTGCCGGCAGCAATCGCCTCACCATTTCGAATCATCAAAAGCTGCGTGGCCTGTTCAGCATCCTCCATTACATGCGTTGTCATCAGAATCGTTTTGCCGGCTGCTGCCAGCTGCTTTAACTCCTGCCAGATCTGGATCCGCAGCTCGGGGTCAATCCCCACGGTCGGTTCATCCAAAATCAAAAGCTCACTGGTTCCCAACAGCGTAATTGCCAATGAAAGCCGCCGCTTCATACCGCCAGAAAAGTCAGCCACGCGTCGATCCAGAAACGACTGCAGACTAACCACCCGCGCAACTCGCTCAATCTCTGCAACAGTCTGCTGATGCGGCATTTTGCGCAGGCTGGCAAAGAACTGAAGATTTTCACGGGCTGTAAGCGTATCGTATAGAGCATCCGTCTGTCCCATATAGCCAATCTTTTCCAGCAGGTGTCGATTCGGCATGGCTTGGCCAAAAACGCGTACCGTGCCGCTCATTGGCTTGATCATCCCCATAATTGCCCTAATCAAGGTGGTTTTGCCCGAACCACTGGGACCAAGCAGCCCAAGAATCTCACCAGGACGAACGATAAGATTGATGTTTTTGACTACGGGTTTTTGCTGATAGCCAATCTGGAGGTCGGTAATTGCAATCGTATTTTCCATTGTTTCCCTCTTTTCATTAAGTGAGTATGCACTCATTATAGCGGACGTCAAAGTGAGTCGCAACTCACTTTTCAGCAAAAATTAAAACGGCTGGTCGTCGAATGCTTTAATCTAGTGAATCGCTCAGCAGCATGTTTCTGTTGACCTTTTTTTGCAGCCACTAAAAAAAGGGGTGTGTAAAATATTTTGTGTAAATTTCTAAATTAAATTGAAAAAGGGAAAGCCTTCCCCGTATGATTAAATCGCTA
>PPYF01016733.1_pt1 | contig 68375 bp, 60 predicted proteins | sample 1559871 | NCBI WGS metagenome assembly PPYF01 (sample SAMN08240021, study PRJNA423297) | Human gut metagenome, whole genome shotgun sequencing project. | reverse complement strand
ATCCATTGCATTAAATACATAAAATACATATCTACTCATATATTGAAATAAAAGAAACAACTTAAATATCAATATGGATTTACTATTTATAAATTTATGAGATCTCTATCTAAAGATAAATAGTTAGCTTAGAACAAGGTATTTAAAAATGATATAATTAAAAATCGCTATACACCAACCATATAGATTATAATAATTTCCATTTAATAAATTGGAAATAAATAAAAATATATTAGCTTTATTTTATTAACACTCTTGGCAATATAAATATTTTATTTAAAATAAGATTATTATAAAAATTATTCTATTCTTATCTGGTTTAACCTCGTTTTTATACCAGATAAGTAGCAACACAACAAAAATATATCAATAAAGTGGGCGTACTATGAAAAGCATGTTTACGACTCGAGAGCTCCCTGACGTAGATCGGTTTTCCGTATTCAGGGATACCATAAAAGACCGCTTTTTATCGTCTTATGAATGCAATGAAGTCGAATTACCGCCTCATTCTCGATTTTATGCCAACATTGTCGAGCAGAAGGTGGCTGATATTCGCTTTATTCAGCTAGAATCTAACGGTCATTGGGCAAGTAGCCGTCCTTTAAGAAACAAATTGAGTCTAGAAGAGCATTTTCAAATAGAACTCCAACGCTCAGGTACAAGTCATCTGACTCAAGATGGCAGAACGGCCTTTCTACGACAAGGCGATTTCTGTATTTTTGATATGGCAAGACCCGTTTCTTGGTCGTTCGATAACGACTATTCGTTATTTAAGCTTTTGATCCCAAGAGAAAAATTGGCACCACGTTTAGGTAATACACAGAACCTAACAGCAAGAGCAATACGAGGTAATAGTATTACAGGCTCCCTCGTTTATAGCTTTGTGATGCGTTATATCCCTTTCTTAGATTCTATGCCCACTCAACATGCTCAGCAACTAGCTGATATTTTATTGAATTTAATTACGTCAGCTTTCAGTGAATACAGTATTGCAACTCCACCTCAAAGCTTAGGAAGATCAACACTGTTTTATTTTGCTCAACACTATCTTGAGCAACATCTGTCTGATCCAGATCTCAGCGTGAATGAATGTGCAAATGCTTGTGGGATCTCCGTGCGCTATTTACAGATGTTATTTAAAGAACAAAATACATCTGTACTTCGTTGGATCTACCAAAAACGTCTTGAGAATTATAAAACGGCTTTAGTAAATCCTCTTTTAGCAGAGAAAAATATTACACAATTAGCTTATGAATGTGGATTTAGCGATATTTCTAATTTAAGTCGAAAATTTAAATCTGAATTTTTTATGACCCCATCAGAGTATCGGAAAATACATTCATTAAGATAAATAAACTTATTATCTCCCCCTCTAGTTAAATTTTTGGAGGTTATTCTAGAAGGGGGATAAAAGTTATCATATCAGCCGTAACGAAACTCAATCCCTAATGTGCCACACGGATATTCCCATTTTTTTAAAATCGTTTCGCCACATAAAATACGGCAAGTACCACACTCTAAACATCCGGCATAATCAAAAAGATATTGCCCTTTTTCATCTTTCTTATATAAACCAGCAGGGCAGGCTTTCATTAAGATTTCAAATTGAGCCGGATCAATATCATCCTTTAAGACGATATGTGGATTTTCTTCATCCACATTAAATTTATTGACCCCTAATTTAACGTCTACGTTTACCTGACTCATAAAGAACGTACCCCCTTAAATCCATCTTTAATTAAGTTCATCACACCGACTTTCTTAACCTGAGACAGTATTTTCTTACGCACTGGTTTTTCTGGACCATTAATCACGAATAAGTCATGCATGACATTGGCCGCCATTTGCGGATAATCCGTAAAGAATCTTGTATTATCGAGGAAAGAAGGTAAATCTTTGTATAACTTCATATCTTTTATGACGAAACTATCATTTAATAAAGATTGATAGCAACTTAGTTCTTTCTGGCTATAGCTGTTTTGCTCTTTCGCCATTAATACCGCTTTTGCAGCCGCTTCACCTGAAGCAATGGCTAAATCCATTCCTCTTACGGTATAGCCAACGTTAAGGCAAAATCCAGCAGCATCTCCCGCAACTAGTACACCATCTTTGACTAACTCAGACACCATATTCATACCCCCTTCAGGTACCATATGTGCTGAATATTCTAATAATTTTCCGTCTTTGATAAGTGGAGCAACAACCGGATGTTGTTTAAAATCTTCTAATAATTGAGGAACCGTTTTTTCGAATTTGTCGACATTATGTAGTCCCAATACAAGACCTAAAGAAACTGTATTTTTATTGGTATATAAAAATCCACCACCTAAATACCCACCTGAAGGTGCGCCAGCAAAAAGCCAAGCTAAACCTTCATCATTAGTACAACCAAATCGGTCTTCCATTTGTTGTGGTGTAAACTCGAGTAGCTCTTTAACGCCCACAGCTACGGTGTGAGGATCCACCTTTTGTGTCATACCTAATTGCTTTGCTAACAGTGAATTCACACCATCTGCTAAGATCACCACATGAGCTTCAATTTCATCATCACCCGCTTTAACACCACAAACTTTTCCGTCTTTCACTAACACTTCATCAACGCGAACACCGGTGATCACTTGTGCGCCTGCGTCTTCTGCTTTCTCCATTAGCCATTGATCAAAAGAAGAACGTAATACGGTATAAGAGCGAGCGGCTTCCTCTTCTTGTTGAGTATGCTGATAATCTAAAGTGACCCCATCTGTTTCCGTTAGCATGGAAATTTTTTCACGCATTACAAGGCGCTCAACTGGCGCTTCTTGAGCAAAATTGGGAATGATTTTTTCAAGACTGTGCGCGTATAAACGTCCCCCCGTCATATTTTTACTGCCAGCGAAATTACCTCGCTCTACAACTAAAACATCACACCCTGCTTGTGCTAATACATAGGCAGCAGTACCACCAGCAAGTCCACCACCCACAATAATGGCGTCAAAAATATCGTCTGACATACTTTCCTATCCTTTTATTATGTGTGGTCGCTTAGTACATTATCACTAAGCGACCTACGGTGATTAGTCGCCGAGCTTCGCGGTTAATGCAGGTAACACTTTGTAGAGGTCGCCAACAATACCGTAATCTACCATATTGAAAATAGGGGCATTTTTATCTTTGTTGATCCCAACAATGATTTTTGCTCTATCCACACCCACCATATGCTGGATTTGCCCTGAAATACCGACAGCGACATAAACATCTGCACCTAAGGTCACCCCTGAAACACCAATGTAGCGATCGTGTTCCATCCAGCCTTCACCTTCAGCAATTGGACGAGAACAACCCACTTCGCCTTGGAGGGCTTTCGCTAATGCTGACGCTAATGCAATATCATCAGCCTTACCAAAACCGCGTCCGACACCCACAACACAATGCGCTTTACCTAAATCAACAGTACTACCTTGTTTTGGCTTACGTGCTAATACTTTTAATGTATGTGCGGGAGCGATAAAGATACTTTGCACCACTTGTGCATTGGGTGCATCTTTAATGGCTTCCACATCTAATGCACTGCCCACAGTAGCAATAGCATAAGGTGAACGAATTTCTGCTTTCGCATGCGCTAAACCACCGTAGACTTGATGTGTGGCAATCACAGTATTATTTTCAATAGCAAGACTTAAAGCATCGCTGACAACACCAGCTTTTAAAATCACACCAAGACGAGCCGCAATCGCTTTTGCGCGTTTTGATGCAGCAAGTAAAACCAATGCATTTGCCCCCGCTTCTTTAATAATTTCGGCAAAAGAAGCTGCATAATCTTCAGCAATCACACCGTCTTGCGGGGCAAAACAATAAACACAGTCAGCTCCTAAGTTGACACATTCGCGCGTGCTTTCATCATCACCAATAAACAGCACATTAACCTTTTCACCAAGGTCACGAGCAAACGCAATCAGCTTTGCTAAATCATCCGCTTTTTCGGCATAAACAAAGGTAGTAGGTAGTAAACTAGCCATTTTTAATCTCCTTATTGATTAACCGCTTGGCGTAAATGTTCAGCAAAAGTGGCAATATTTTCATCTGAATCACCGTCTAAAATAATCCCAAGGCGATCAGACTGCTCAGGGGCACTCACTTGTGTTTGCACAACCGTCAGAGCAGAAATATCAACACCGATATCGCCTAATCCCAGTTTTTCGACCGGCTTTTTATTCGCCGCTAAAATCGCTTTCATTGAAGGGAGTTTTGGGGTGTTAATGCTTGAAGTGACACACACAATGGCAGGTAATGTCAGTTCAAGTTCTTCTGTGATATTTTCTAAATCACGCTCAACAATAATTTTGTCACCTTCAACAGTGATTTTGTTTACGGCGTTTACACAAGGTAGACCTAAATATTCACCTACCGCTAAACCCGTTTGTTGAGCGTATAAATCGCCAGAACCTTCACCGAAAACCAATAAATCAAAACCCACTTTCTGTGCTGCTTGCGCAATAATATTGGCAGTATCCATTGAATAAAGCGCATGACATGCATCATCCGCCACCAGAGTTAATGCATCAGGACCACGCGATAAAATATCTTTTTTAATTTTCGCGTTTTCAACCATGGCACGTGTTCCTACACTTAATGCAGTGACTGTGCTATCGCCAAGGGTAGAGGCAATTTCTACGGCGGTTTCAATTGCATTCAAGTCATACAAACTAATTTTTAAACCCGCATTATCGGTTGCGAGTGTACGATCAGGCCGTGTTGTGATGTCTTGTTCGTCATGAACAACCTTACAGCAGGCAATAAGTTTCATAATTCACATTCTCCGTTTTGCACAATGCAACAAATTAATCTCATTACGCTAAAATATGCTTAGCGATGACCATACGTTGTACTTCATTTGTGCCTTCAAAAATCTCAGTGAGTTTTGCTTCACGCATTAAACGTTCAACAGGATAGGATTTGGTGTAACCCATACCGCCATGTAATTGGACGGCTTTTTGAGTCACATAAGTGGCAGCTTCTGCGGCATAAAGTTTGGCTTGAGCAGATTCACGCGTGTAAGGAAGACCCGCCATTTTGGCGGCAGCAGCGCGATAAACCAGCATACGGGCGCAATCAACACGCGTTGCCATATCCACTAATACCCATTGAATACCTTGATTAGCTGCAATGGGTTTACCAAATTGAATACGCTCTTTGGTGTAAGCAATCGTGGCATCTAAGGCACTTTGTGCGATCCCTAATGCAAGTGCAGAACAACTTAAACGCCCGCCATCTAAGGTTTCCATTGCGATATTAAAGCCTTTACCTTCTTTACCTAGCATTGCACTAGCAGGAACAACACAATCACTGAAACTCACAGAGCAAGTTTCAGAGCCATTCATCCCCATTTTGTCTTCAGGTAAACCAATGCTAATACCTGGGTTATCACGCTCAACTAAGAATGCCGTGATCCCTTTTACGCCTTTGCTTTTATTTGTCATGGCAAACACGATAAAGAAAGCACCCTGAGGTGCCGCCGTGATCCACAGTTTAGAACCATTGATCACATAGTTATCACCTTGGCGAACGGCTGTTGTCTCTTGAGCCGCTGCATCACAACCCGCACTAGGTTCTGACAAACAGAAACACCCTAATTTTTCACCCGAAACCACCCCCGGCAAAATACGTGCTTTAGTCTCTTCATCAGCATATTTTTGAATAATGGGTCCGGTTAAAGAACATTGTGATCCCATGATCATTGCGTGAGAGGCACTCACTTTTGCCATCTCTTCGGTGGCTAATACATAACTAATAGCATCTGCTTCTGTACCGCCATAAGTTTCATCAATATTGAAACCAAAGAGTCCTAATTCAGCCATAGGTGCAATACTTTCACTTGGAAAGCGGTGCTCTTTATCAATTGCACCTGCAATTGGTTTGATGTCGTTTTCAACGAACTCTCTGACCGTATCGCGGATCAGGACTTGCTCTTCTGTTAGCTGAAAATCCATGTTTATTTTCCTCTGAGAATATTTAGGGTTATCTCTACGGTGTGCGATTTCACGTTTGTCGTCTTATCGCACGCATTAATGGGTTAACGTTATTTCTACATCGTCGCGATAGATGCAGGTAAAAAGGTGTACAGCAGCAACATAAACATCATGGCTAACAGTGGGATAGCGAGGGTTAATGTCCCCACAGGACCGTATCCCTCTTTATGGCTGACACCACAGACGCTAAAGACAGTAATAATCAATCCGTTAAATGGCGGTGTTGTACTCATAGATGCCATTGTGGCGACACGGTGTAATGAACCTTGATCAACCACGGTGGCAGGGAACATCGCAGCAATCATTGGCATGGCGATACTTAACGCCCCAGAGCCTGAACCACTGATAAACACCAGAGCACCGACGGAAATCGCCGTGACGACAAGGGGATTAAGTCCCGATTGCGCAATCGCTTGGAATGATTCTTTGAACGCAGGTAATGTCATGACTAACGCACCAAATCCGACAATCACCGCGGTATTAAAGAGGGAGGTCACCCCTTCCATTGTCCCTGCGGCTAAATTAGGGACGAGTTTTTTCCAATCGAGATAACGCAAGTACACAAGCAAGGCGGCAATAATGGCGCAGAACAGCGCAATAGCCGGATCCCATTTCAGGATATTCAGCACGACAAGCAGAATAAGCATCGGCAGTAATGCAACGAGCACATTAGGTAATTGACGATCTTTTTTACCTTCCTCTGCTTTCGCTGTTTTTTCGTCTTCAACCCAGCCTTCACCTTTTGCTTTTACACGCTTAAATAACCAAGTGAGATAAATAATCACTAAAGTGACTTGAAACAACGCGGTCAACATACCCGGTACTAAACCCGCTGTTGCTGAGGTACCTAAGAATTTCATTGGGATAAGATTTTGGATCTGAGGCGATCCTGGCATTATCATCACAAAGGTACCCGCACCTGCAAAATAGACAGCCGGAATAAGTCTGCGAGGAAGATTCGCTTTGCGGAATAAACTCACCATCATTGAATAAACGGTAAACAGTGCAACAAACACTGAAACACCGCCGTAGGCTAAAATGGCACAAGCCGCAACTAATGAAGGAATAACGGCTCTTTCACCAAATTTACCAATAATAAAAGAGGCAACACTATCAGCCGCGCCACTGATAGCGGTTAATTTGCCAAAAATCGCACCAAGTACGAAAATGAAGAAGAAGCTACCGAAATAACCACCTAATCCGCCGGTATACACTTGCAATAGTGCATCGACAGGATTAAGCATATCTGGTGATACAAGCCATGCGGTCACAGCAAGAAACAGGCTGGTGGTAAAGACAGAAATAAAAATATGTATGCCTTTCATACACATAATCATTAATATCGCAAGCCCGATGATTAAACAAATAATACCCATGATTGCCCCACTTATAGGTGTTAGGGTTCAATTGACCTGCGTAAAGCACACAGGCCTTTTGTGACTATTAATTAACGTTGTTAAGCAGAAAGCACATCTGCAAAAGTTTGCAGCGCCGTTCTTGCCTGCTCATATGTTTTAGTTTGCTGATCAATTTCGATAATGATGGAAGGAATACCTTCTCTATCGAGGAATTTCTTCACAATAGGGGCATCAAATTCTTCAGGATCGCAAAACTTCGTCAGCAAATAGACGACACCATCAGCGCCTGTGTTTTTCACCATATCGGCAATTAAACGACCACGTTTTTTCTCTGGGTCATACAGCAATGAGCACCCTTCTAGCTGGGCCATTTGCTCTGCCATCGCTTCATAAGGTGAGTTATTTTCAGGAATGTCTTGGCGAAACTGACGAGATTCATGCGCGACTTCATCCGCTACAATCGCCATTTTGTTATCAGCCAAAATTTGTAGAATAGAAGGGCTATCGGCAATAATGCCTGTGACAACAATCTTGTGCCCTTTCCAAGGTTCTGGAGACAAGGTTTTGCATTGTGTGACAATAGCTTCAACAGCTTTTGTATGTTCAACGACATCCATAAGATAGCCACTTTTGATCACGGTATTACGACGTTGTGGTGTGACTAAATTTGGATGGAGTGCTGCTATTTGAGAGAATTCACGTAATATAGCACGACGCTGATTAAAAAGACGGATGGCATTTTTCAGTGCATCGTCAGTCACCGTTTGGCCTGAAATTTCCCCTAATTGCAACGCTATTTTCTTATATTGTTCAGTTAAAAATGCAATACCTGCTGGCGTTTTACGGTTCTGTGGATGTACCAATTGAATAAAAGGCACTTGTGGTACACCCGCTTTCCAGTTTTGCCCTAAGCATTTTAAGGTGTCACAAAGAGAAGGAATTAATGCCGCAGACAACTTATTTAATGCCCCATCTAATCCCATCTCAAGAGAAGAAAGCACTAACGCACAATAGAAAGGAGGAAAATATTTCTTTGCTTCTGAGATCTCACGTCCTTCTGCGCCCCAAATACCAAAAGGCACCATACCCGCAGCATAGACGATTTCATTTGGCGTATATTCAGGGAAACAGCCAACAACCTTTTTACCGCTACGAATAAAACCATCTAATTGAGCAACTGGGTTATCCACCACGGCTTGTAACTCATCAAACAATTGCGTTAATGTCTTCATCAGAAGTCTCCCTTTTTCATTTCTGCTTTGTTAGCAGCCATAATTTCAGTCAATGCTTCAACACGGGTGACATACTGCGCTTCAGAGAAAACTCGAGGATCAGCTTGGTCGCCATCAAAAGTCACAGTTGGGATCTTAAGTTCATGACGAATACGGCGCTCAATTTCAGGCATAATGCCACTCCAGAGCTTGCAACTACGATTAACATGAATAATCGCACCATCAACTTTATTCTGACGGCTCACGTTAATACGCATATCAGCAGCACGCTCAACAGAGACACAGTTAGGGACATAAGAGTAAGCACGCATCATCTCGTTACTGTTTTGATAAATCACACCAAATGCAGTGGCGTAAACAGTTGCAGTCACGTTGATACCCTGCTCTTTTAACGGAGTCGATGTGGCTCGTAAGTAAGGCCAGCACGCAATACCTTCAAAGAGAACACGGTATTTTTCTTCACCGCGGTAAGTCGATTTTTTCTCTTTGATATTTTGTTCCATCTCTTCACACAGTTGCTCAAAAGCCAGAGCAGCTTCTAATTTACCGCGAGCACAAACAGCAACAGCCATGTGATTAAAGAGATCAAAACCATTCATTGGAGACGGCTCATATTGGCAATATTCAGCCGCTTTTAACCATGCACGCCCTGTACGTTGCGAAATTTCACAGACTTCTTTAAATTTCTCTTCGGAGAACACTTTGCCTGTAACTTTTTCGAGCTGTTTGATGGCATCATCAAATTGAGCTTGAACGTATTTCACCGTGACATCATCGGTGTCATAGTCATTTTTATAAGGAATATCGATAAGGATCATCGGAATATTCAGCTCATAAGCGATATTTTCATACCACTTGATCATACAGTTACAGATATTGTTACAACACAGTAAGAAGTCTGGCTGTGGCATATCCATCTCTTCACACTGTTTAATATCCATGTAAGAGAGGCTGATACGAGCATAAGCACAGATATCGTTGGAATATCCCATGCTTTCTGCATGCTCACACATTTTTAAACCCGCACCTTTCGCTGCAATTGCAGCGGCTTGGTTTTCAGGGTAAACCACACATAAACCTAATGTTTCAGCAATTTCTTGAGGGAAGTTAGAGGCACACCACCCTATTTTTTCACCGCTGTTTTTTGCATCCCACGCACGTTGATAAGCATCAGCAGCGATTTTTTGCAGTCGTTTTTTCGCAGGAATGTAATCCGGCGCATTCATATCTATATTGCTCATTTTAATGTTCCTATTGTTAACGCATCGTCTTCCAGTTGATGGCGATACGCTTCAAAGGCATAAATGGCTGCACCTATTGCCCCGTTGTATTGTGATAATGGTGAAGTGGCGATAGGGACGTTCAGCTCTTCGCTAACATAACGAACAACTTCAAAATTACTGGCTACACCGCCTGTCATGACAACAGGAGCTTCCACACCGACTCGTTTGGCAAGACCGGCAATACGACTAGCCACTGAGCGATGAATACCATTAATGACGTCGGGTATTGTTTCGTTATTCGCGAGATGGGAGATAACTTCAGATTCAGAGAACACAGTACAGGTTGAGCTAATAGTGACTTTTTTAGTGGACTTAGCGCCCTCTTGAGCGAGATCGGAAATCTTGGTTTCTAATACTCGCGACATCACATCTAAAAAACGTCCTGTACCCGCAGCGCACTTGTCATTCATCACAAAGTTTAATAAACGGCCTGTACCATCCATATGAAGTGCTTTAACGTCTTGGCCACCGATATCAATCACCGTTTTCACACCCGGAAAAAGAAAGTGCGCACCTTTCGCATGGCAGCTAAGTTCACTCACCTCTTTGTTGGCTTCTTTCAGAGAATTACGGCCATATCCGGTTGCACAGATCCAGCTGATCTGACTGAGATCGCCACCAAATTGATGTAATACTTCATTGATTGCTTTTTCAGGCCCAGAGGTTCCAGCTCCTACTGATGCCAACGACTTCGCGACAATAGTGTCACCATTTTTCATGATGATGCATTTTGATGCAGACGATCCGATATCAACGCCCATTGTGAAAATGTCTTGTTGCATGCCTTTGCTCTCCTGAAAATTAAAAAAATCAGTGGATTATTCTTTCCACGTCATCACGTCTTTATTGGCTTCAAGGTTTGCTATCTCTTCAGCGCTATACCCTAATTCAGCTAATACAGACGGTGTGTCTTCGCCTAACAAAGGACCACGACGGTATTCAGGTAAACCACTTTCCAAGAAATCAATCGGTGGACGAACCAAGGCTTTTTCACTGCCATTTTTGTATTTCATGTGGTAGAAGGTGTTAATTGCCCAAGCTTGTTTATCTTCCAACACTTCTTCCCAAGTTTGAGCAATGCTGAATGGGATATCGTTTTTGGTGAAAATATCAGCCCACTCTGACGCTGTTTTTTGCTCGACTTGTTGCCAAATCAGATCATACAGTTCAGGAGATCGATTATTTTTTGCCACTTCTTGTAGACGTGTATAACGAGCATCCTCTGCTAAATCTGGACGACCAATACACGAAATAAAGGTTGGATAATAAGCATCGTAAACAGGCATACAGACTTGAATAAAACGATCGTCTTTCGTTTTATAAGCCAAAATAAATGGGCTGGTAGTTGTACGGCGATCGATAGGATAAGCTTGGCCATAATCTGGATATTGCGCCGCTTGGATCATAATCGCTTGAGTGTAAATAGAGGTATGCAGTAAGTTTGTTGAAACGTACTCACCTTGACCGATGTTTTTAGCACGAATATAAGCGGCTAACACACCTGAAACCAAGCCTAATGCACACTGGTGATCGCCAAGACCGGGGATCACATTCATCGGTACTGTGCCTTTTTGGTACAGAGAACCTAAGATACCACCACGGGCAAAGAATGCAGTATAATCAAAGCCCGGTAAGTCTTTATCTGGACCTTCATCGCCATACCCCGTCACACTGGCGTACACTAATTTTGGAAAACGTTGTTTTAATGTTTCATAATCTAAACCTGCACGCTCTCTTGCGCCGGGACGCCAGTTAGTTAAGAAAATGTCCGCCTTTTCTAATAGTTCAAACAGGATTTTTTTCCCTGCTTCTGTTTTCGTATTTAACACAATCCCACGTTTATTCGCATTTTCTAAATCAAAACTGGTGTTTTCATGTTGATCTAATGGACGGCCTTCTGTTGGTGCTGTATAGCGTAAGTTATCGCCACTTGGAGATTCGATTTTAATTACGTTCGCACCCATATCAGCTAAAATACGCCCCGCTGCAGGTACTGCGATAAAGGTCGCCAATTCAACTACGGTGACACCTTCCAGTGCTTTATGACTTGTCATTTCTTCTCCTAATTATTTTTAGACTTCATACTGCTGTTGTCAGAATGTGGATAAATCCGTTGCCACTTAACCCGCTACCATGTTTTTTTCATCCTTGATTGAAACGCCATAACCCAATTGCAATTTCAGCGCCTGCACATCAATTTTTCCGCAAGGGGTATGAGGAAATTCTGTAAAGAAATGGAGTTCTTTGGGGATTTTGTAGCGAGCTAGTCGCTCTTGTAGAAATTCACGTAATTCACTTTCACCAATGCTGTAGCCTTTTTGCACACAAATAGCGACAATCACTTCTTCACCTAAATCGGCAGAGGGGATCCCAAATGCTTTTGTTGCATCAACACCCACATATTCAGCAATGGCTTCTTCTATTTCACACAGGCTGATATTTTCACCACCGCGTACCACAATCTCTTTTATACGATAGGCATAGTGATAATTTCCTTGTTCATCGATATAGCCAATATCCCCCGTGTGCAACCAACCCTCTTCGTCTAACGCTTCTTTGGTTTTGTCTGGCGCATTGTCATAACCCATCATCACATGAAAGCCACGGGTGCAAATTTCACCTAAAATGCCTACTGGCACAGGTTTACCTGTTTTCAGATTAATAATTTTCATTTCAACAAAAGGTAAAGGCTTACCAATAGAATGACGTTTTATCTCTAAAGCATCATTAGGGAGAGTTTGCGTGCAACACGGTGAGGCTTCTGTTTGACCATAAGAGATAGTGATCCCTTTCATGCCGAGGATAGTTTCAATGTCATCAATTAACGCAGGAGGGAAACTTGCTCCTGCGATAATGCCTTTATCAAGACTCGATAAATCATAGTGAGAAAATTGTTCATGCTTCATTAAACGACTAAAAATGGTCGGTACACCATGCATAATGGTGCAACGATGATGTTGAATGGCTTTTAATACATCTTCAGCGTTGTAATTATCAAGAAGAACAAGTTGGCACCCTGTTGTTAACGCAAAAAAGAGACAAGAAGAGAGTCCAAAGCAGTGGAATAGCGGAACCGCAAGACAAATCACATCATCATGCGTAACACCTAAGCGCTGTGCTGACAGCATGGCATTATTAATAACATTATATTGGCTTAACATGACACCTTTCGGCATTGCTGTACTGCCAGAGGTCATTTGAATAGTTAGTAAATCTTTTACGCTAACTTGTTCAATAGCATGTTGATATGCTTTGTCTGATATTTTTTGGCTAATTTCTTTTAATTGAGATAAAGAGACGCTTTTTTCTGCCTGTTGATTTCCCATGCTAATAAATAATTGAGGTAATGCGTCTTTATTTTTTGATGCTTTTTTAGAAAGATAATTAATAACCTCAATAAAATGATTACTTTTAAAACCATCAGAAAAACAGAGTGCTTTAATTCCAGTTAATCGGCATAAATCTAATAACTCTCTTTTTTTTAAATGAAAGTTAATACAAACAACCGGAATACCAATTTGAGCAGCTGCAAGAAAACAAATTATCCATTCTTTACTATTAGCAGACCAGATACCTAAACGATCGCCTTTTGTTAACCCCATGGATAAAAAGCCACGCGCAACACTCTCGACTTCTTGTTGTAATTGTTGCCAAGACAGTGTTTTTTTACTTTGGTTTTCAATTAAGGCCGTTTGTGACGCATATTGCTTCACTACATTGTTTAGACATTCTTTAACTGTCGTTTCTAATAAGGTCATAAATACCTACTTAACCGCTTCTTTTCTGATGTTTACATCTGTAATGACCTTATTCTGGGTAGGGGAAATAATTCATTCTTGGTAAATAACGAACTGTTTTTCGTCATTTGAATAATCTGAGAGAGATTTGTGATTGAGGTCTATATTTGGTGAGTTAAATATAATTTGTAATTGAAGTATAATTAATAACAATAAGATAAAATTGAAATCAAGGCGTTATAAAGGTGTTATTATTAATAAAAAAAGAGAGCGGTATTTTATTTAAATAAGAAAACAACACCACTCTCTTTTTCAATATAAAAACACACAAATCATTTAAGAATATAAAAAAATCTTATCAATAAACATTAACGTAATCATTAAAATCAAAATAATATAAAAACAATAACAATTAATTTTTATAACATCTAAATAAAAAATTATTTAAAGCACTTAACTTATTTTATTAATGATCAATTAAAGGGATTTTTTACCACGTCGCATAGGCATCTTTGATGTCTGCTTTAACGTTAATCCCTTCGTTTCTGGCGCAAACAGTACTGATACCATCATCCCAAACAGAGAAATAGCCGCACCCACCTGCATTGTGGTATTGATCCCATAAGTGGCAATAAAAGCGGGAAGCGCACAGGTGGAAATAACCGTCCCAATACGGCTTATCGACATAATAACCCCCACCGCCGATGCTCGGATATCGGTTGGAAATAATTCATTCGGATAAAGCCACTGTAAAATGCCAGGTCCTCCCGAGAAAAAAGCGTAGGTAGCAAACGCTAAGATAACGAATAAAATCGGTAAATTCGGGAATATCCCCAGCGTGAATAATGCTAAAGTCATCATCGCAAAACTACCAATTAACAGTGGGCGTCGCCCCGTTTGGTTTAACCAAAACATCGCAGGAATACAACCCAACATAAAAAATAGACTGATCACGACATTGCCTAATGCCGCACTTCTTCCTGTATCCCATCCTAATAAACCGACGATTTGAGGGCCAAAGGTATAAATGGCAAACATCGGGATCACTTGGCAGGTCCAAATTACGGCAACAAAGAGCACAAATGAGAAGTGGCGTTTATTAAATAATTCGATAAAACGGGTCGTTTTAGCATCTTCTGCTTCAAAGACCACAGGCTCGCCAAAGAGTTTGATCATCATTTCATTACACTCTTTAATACGCCCTTGGCGTATTAACCAAAGCGGTGATTCAGGGAGATCAAAGCGACCAATTAGAATAATAACGCAAGGAATAAAAGCACTGCCTAACATCCAACGCCAGCCATCTTGGACATCATATAAAAGATAACCCACTAAATTGGCACATGTCGCACCGATATACCACATAGCAGCAATAAATCCGACGGCAAAGGCACGTTGCTTTTTATTGGAAAATTCGGTGATCATCGAAGTTGCAATAGGATAGTCAGCGCCAATCACAATCCCAATAAGGAAGCGCATCACTAACAACCCTATTGGTGTTGAAACAAACATGGTCGCAATAGAAATCACCGCAATAGCCACAATATCAACGAGGAACATTTTACGGCGCCCTACTTTGTCACAAATATAGCCAAAAAGTGAGGTACCAATAAAAAGCCCTGCTAATGTTGCCGCACCAAGCAAACCAATCCATCGCGTATCAAGCTGTAATATAGGTGTTAATTGTTCGAGCGCCACACCAATAATGACTAATACATAACCATCAAGAAAAGGGCCGCCACTTCCCCATAACATCACTCGACGATGTACTGAGGTAAAACGAATATCATCAAAGTTTCTGGGCTGCATGACTGCGTCCTAGTCTATTTTTTTAACCAAAGAAAGAAAAGCTCCCAGGCCGGAGACAGCGCTGGGAGAAAAGTAGCGATACATCATCCGTAACGATATTCCACGCCAAACGTTCCGCGTGGGTATTCCCATTTTTCAAGCGCACTGTCTAAACCGAGAATTCGACACGTTCCACACTCTAAGCACCCTGCATAATCAAAGCTGACGCTACCATCTTGTTGTTTTTTATAAAGACCCGCAGGACAAGCTTTTACCAGTGTGTCTAATACTTGCATATCAGGTTGCTGTTTAATGATGATATGTGGATTTTCTTCATCGACATTAAATTTATTGATGCCCAATTTGACATCGACATTTACAGGAGAACTCATATTGCTTTTACTCCTTTGATCCCATCTTTTATTAAATTCATCCACCCCACTTTTTTGCTATGACGCATGATGGTTTTACGCATCGGTACAGGGGCATCATCGGTGACAGTAAAGAGATCTTTTGCAATACCAACCACCATGTCAGGATAAGCAGTAAACATACGTGGATTATCTAGTAAATCAGGCATACGTTGATATGCTTTCATATCGCGCAAAGGCCCCTGTGCTAAATGGTCGAGATACTCATTAAGGGTTTGTTTACTAAAATCATTTTTTGCCATTGCTGAAAGCACCGTTTTTGCAGCAGCTTCCCCTGAAGCCATGGCTAAATCCATCCCTCTAATGGTAAAACCTAGATTCATACACATGCCTGCCGCATCTCCTGCTATCAAAACACCATCGCGAACAAGTTCGTGTTGCATTCGCAAACCTGCCTCAGGTACCACATGGGCGCTATATTCCACCATTTTTCCATCAGCAATTAGCGGTGCTACAACGGGGTGTTGTTTAAAATCTTCTAGCATTTGTGGAACCGATTTTTTGGCATCTTTAATATGGTGAAGCCCACAGACAAGCCCCAAAGAAAGCGTCGTTTTATTGGTATATAAAAAACCGCCCCCCATTAACCCATCGGTAGGAGAGCCGGCAAATAACCAAGCCACACCTTCGTTATCTTTTAGGTTAAAACGATCTTTAATGACACTTTCAGGCAGTTCGATGATCTCTTTTACGCCCACGGCAACATTTTCAGCTGCAACTCGTTTAGTCATGCCTAACTGTTCAGCCAAAAGTGAGTTCACACCATCAGCCAAAATCACCGCTTTGGCTTCTAATACATCACCATCTGCTTCTACACCGACAATTTTACCGTCACGCTCAACTAACTTATCAACACGAATGCCCGTGATACACTGGGCGCCTGCATCTTCGGCTTGCGCCATTAGCCATTGATCAAATTCACCACGTAATACAGACCAAGAGGCATGATTAGGGTTATGCGTTTCAGCGTTTTGATAGTCGATAGTCATAGCCCCTGTTTGTGTCATAAATGACAGTTTTTCATGGGTGATCACCCGCTCAACCGGAGCCTGTTGCGCAAATTCAGGAATGATGCGCTCAAGGGTATGGGCATATAGACGACCACCCGTTACATTTTTTCCGCCGGCGTAGTTCCCTCTTTCTATTAGCAATACCTGCGCACCTTCTCTGGCTAAAACAAGTGCAGCCACAGAGCCCGCTAATCCTGCGCCAACAATAATGGCATCGAAAATATCTTCGGAATCGGACATAACATCTCCAGAACTTGCAAATAAAGCAGAGAAGTTATCTTCTCTGCTGACTAAATCAGTTAGATAGTTGACGGGTAAGTGCAGGCAAAATCTTCATTAAATCACCGACAATGCCATAGTCAGCAAATTGGAAGATAGGTGCATTTTTATCTTTGTTGATCGCCATAATGGTTTGTGATCCATTTGCACCAACCATATGTTGGATTTGCCCTGAAATACCTACCGCCAAATACAGATCTGGCTTAAGCATCAGGTTAGAAATGCCAACATAACGCTCATGCTCCATCCATTTTTCATTTTCAGCCACAGGGCGGGAGCAGGCGATTTCAGCCCCAATCTCTTTTGCTAACTCTTCTGCAATAGCAATATTTTCTTTACTGCCAATACCTCGACCAACACTGACCACAAAACGGGCTTTATCCAGATCGACGGCATTGATTTTTCTTGGCTGAATAGACTGGCAAATAATGCTTTGTGAAGGGGCAATCCATGCTACTTTTTGTGCCGTACCCGTAGCCTGTGTTTCTGATGCAACGTCAAAAGCACCAGTACTTGCGGTAACAACACAATAAGGTGTTGTTAATGTTTCATCACCAAAGGCAAGTCCACCGTAAACCATATGTTTTGCCACTAATGCATCATTTTGGGTACTTAATGATTGCGCATCATTTGATACTACCGCGGCTAAACGGTGACCTAAACGAGCGGCAAATAATTTGCCACGACGCGTATTCGGCAGTAAGACCAAGCCGGCATCGCTATGTGATTTAATGGTTTCAACGATACTTTGTGCATAATCTTCCATAATGCGATCATCAGGTTTACCTTCTAATTGGAAAACCGCTGTCGCCCCTAATTTAAAGGCAGCGATGCTTTGCTCATCATTAAAGGTAAAGACATTGATTGATTGACCTAATGAAGAAGCACCTCCCATTAATTCTGGTAAAGGGGAAAGTACATCACTCAACACCCAAACAGTTGAAAACTGGCTCATAACTCCCCCTATTACTTAATAATTTTTCGTAAATATTCTGCAAATTCAGCAATTTGATCATCGCCATCACCTTCAATAATGATGCGCTGACGTACTTTTTGTTTCGGTGCTAACACGGTTTGCTCTGAACGTGGCGTTATGGGCTCTAAACCAAGATCGGCCACACTCCATTGTTGAACCGGCTTTTTAGCGGCACCTAAAATGGCTTTCATGGATGGAATTTGCGGAGAGTTGATATCGGTAGAAACGGCAATCACCGCAGGTAAGGTGATAGTAAGCGTTTCAATTTCGTTTTCTAATTCGCGTTCAACGGTGATGGAATCAGTTGTAATAGAAACAATTTTATTAACCCCATTAATGGCAGGAATATTCAAGATCTCCCCCACCAGCAAACTCACTTGTTGGGAACTTAGATCTGCCGAGCCATCACCACATAAGATAAGATCGTACCCCTGCTTAGTTGCAGCTGCTGCAAGCACTGTCGCCGTTTGATAAGGAAGAGAAGCTTCCAATTGCTCATCGACCACCACCACGAGATCATCAGCACCACGAGATAACACATCTTTACGTGCTTTAGCGTTAGTCAGCGCGTTACCACCTACGCTCATTGCCGTAATTTGAATACCATCAAGTTGTGTTTTTAACTGATTCGCCGCTTCAATCGCATTTAAATCATATTGGCTAATTTTGTTATTGGCGCGCGAAAAATCGAGTGAACCATCGGCATTATTGACCACAATATCCTGCTCATCGGGAACACTCTTGTAACATGTAATAATCTTCATTACATCTCCTGAAATTAATAAATATGTCATTTACTCTGGCAATGTAATATACAATTAACACAATTAAATGATTAAGAAATTAAATCCAGATCACCAATATTGAAGATTATTAAATAAGAGATGGATAGCGTTCAATATTGCTAAATACATCACCAATATTGAAATTAAATTTAATTAAAGTGATTAACTTTCAATATTGTTATCTGGATCAACAATATTGAACATAATAAGAAATGAGTTATTTAATATTCAATATTGCCACAAAGATCAACAATATTGAAAGAGCGGATATAACACATTTATTACAAACCTAAATATATCCTTATTTATCAATCAATTAAAATGAAAATAAAAGGTTATAAAACGTAACATAAAATCGACAAAAAGAATAGTGTGAAGTGAATAACAGAATGAAACATTAATAATATCCATTATTCTTCTTCATTAATGATTTTATAAATTAGCCAATCGACTTGTTTTTTGATTATGATAAAAACCAATTAATGGAATATATAGGATCTAACTAAAAGAGTTTATTCGAAATTAGGAATTAACACTTATTAAACTTCTGCGCTAAATATATTTGGAAAATTTACCTATGAGCAAAGATAATAAAAAGGCAGGAATAGAACCGAAGGTTTTTTTTCCGCCATTAATCATTGTTGGTATTTTATGCTGGTTAACGGTACGCGATCTTGACGCTTCAAATGAAGTGATCAATGCCGTTTTCAGCTATGTTACCAATGTCTGGGGTTGGGCCTTCGAATGGTATATGGTGATCATGTTCGGGGGCTGGTTCTGGTTGGTTTTTGGACGTTATGCCAAAAAACGCCTGGGCGATGAGAAACCAGAATTTAGTACGGCAAGCTGGATCTTTATGATGTTTGCTTCTTGTACATCAGCGGCTGTACTGTTTTGGGGCTCAATTGAAATATACTACTACATTTCAAGTCCTCCTTTCGGTATGGAAGGTTACTCCGCGCCAGCCAAAGAGATAGGGTTAGCTTACAGCTTATTCCACTGGGGCCCGCTACCTTGGGCAACCTATAGTTTCCTGTCTGTCGCCTTCGCTTACTTCTTTTTTGTACGCAAAATGGAAGTGATCCGCCCAAGTAGCACTTTAACGCCATTAGTGGGTGAAAAACACGTTAATGGTTTATTTGGTACTGTCGTCGACAATTTCTATTTGGTCGCCTTGATCCTAGCAATGGGCACCAGCCTTGGGCTTGCAACGCCTTTGGTAACTGAATGTATTCAATACTTATTTGGTATTCCTCACACTCTACAATTAGATGCCATTATTATCTCTTGCTGGATCTTACTCAACGCTATTTGCGTGGCATTTGGTCTACAAAAAGGGGTAAAAATCGCCAGTGATGTGCGTACTTACCTGAGCTTCTTAATGTTAGGTTGGGTATTTATCGTGGGTGGTGCCAGCTTTATTGTCAATTACTTCACAGATTCTGTGGGTACATTGCTGATGTATATGCCACGTATGTTGTTTTACACCGATCCTATTGGTAAAGGGGGTTTTCCTCAGGCTTGGACTGTCTTCTATTGGGCTTGGTGGGTTATTTACGCCATTCAAATGAGTATCTTCTTAGCGCGTATTTCTAAAGGTCGTACTGTTCGTGAATTATGTTTAGGAATGGTATCAGGTTTAACCGCAGGAACTTGGCTGATTTGGACTATTCTGGGGGGTAACACTTTACAACTGATTGACCAAAATATCCTTAATATTCCGCAACTGATTGATCAATATGGTGTGCCACGCGCCATTATCGAAACATGGGCCGCTTTACCCCTCAGTACAGCAACCATGTGGGGCTTCTTTATTCTCTGCTTTATCGCCACCGTCACTTTAATCAATGCCTGCTCTTACACACTAGCAATGTCAACTTGTCGCTCCATGAAAGAAGGGGCTGAACCACCATTATTGGTACGCATCGGCTGGTCTGTATTAGTCGGTATTATCGGCATTATTTTACTAGCATTAGGCGGCTTAAAACCGATCCAAACCGCCATTATTGCCGGAGGATGCCCACTATTTTTCGTCAATATCATGGTCACCTTGTCCTTTATAAAAGATGCCAAAGTGCACTGGAAAGATTGATCTCCCTATACGCAAAAAATGACACATTAAGAGGTTATTAACATGGATTTTAGATTGAATGATGAGCAGGAACTGTTTGTTGACGGTGTCCGCGAATTAATGGCCAGTGAAAACTGGGAAGCTTATTTCGCACAGTGTGATCGCGAAAGTAAATACCCAGAGCGTTTTGTTAAGGCCTTAGCGGATATGGAAATTGACAATCTGCTTATCCCTGAAGAGCACGGTGGCTTAAATGCCGGATTTGTTACTGTTGCCGCAATTTGGATGGAATTAGGTCGTTTAGGTGCGCCAACCTATGTGCTCTATCAATTACCGGGGGGATTTAACACCGTATTGCGTGAAGGGACTCAAGAACAAATCGACAAAATCATGGCGTTTCGTGGTACAGGCAAACAGATGTGGAACTCAGCGATCACTGAACCGGGGGCCGGTTCTGATGTGGGCAGCTTACAAACCACTTATACCCGTAAAAATGGCAAAGTTTACCTCAACGGTAGCAAATGCTTTATCACCAGTAGTGCTTATACCCCTTATATCGTCGTGATGAGTCGTGATGCGGCTTCCCCTGATAAACCCATCTTTACCGAATGGTTTGTCGATATGAGTAAACCCGGCATTAAAGTCACTAAGCTAGAAAAACTGGGTTTACGTATGGATAGCTGCTGTGAAATCACCTTCGACAACGTTGAACTTGAAGAAAAAGATATGTTTGGTCGCGAAGGTAACGGCTTTAACCGTGTGAAAGAAGAGTTTGATCATGAGCGTTTCTTAGTGGCACTGACTAACTATGGTACCGCCATGTGTGCGTTTGAAGATGCGGCGCGCTACGCCAACCAACGGGTTCAATTTGGTGAGACTATCGGTCGTTTCCAACTTATTCAAGAAAAATTCGCCCATATGGCGATCAAACTCAATTCAATGCGCAACATGTTATATGAAACTGCATGGAAAAGTGACAATGGCTTAATTACCTCCGGTGATGCTGCAATGTGTAAATACTTCTGTGCGAATGCAGCCTTTGAAGTGGTTGATAGTGCGATGCAAGTGCTGGGTGGTGTGGGGATCGCAGGTGAACACCGTATTGCACGTTTTTGGCGTGATCTACGCGTTGACCGTGTATCTGGTGGCTCTGATGAAATGCAGATCCTGACATTAGGACGCGCTGTACTGAAACAGTATCGTTAATTAATCGCAGAGCACTCTCTTAACATCAAGTGAGGGAGTGTTCAAACAGTCCACTGACGAGGTGACATTATGACAGAACATTTACCCATGCCACAATTTGGGCCACTAGCTGGAGTTCGTGTGGTGTTTTCAGGTATTGAGATTGCCGGGCCATTTGCAGGACAGATGTTTGCAGAGTGGGGGGCGGAGGTCATTTGGATTGAAAACGTTGCATGGGCGGATACCATTCGTGTTCAACCCCATTATCCACAGCTTTCCCGTCGCAATCTACATGCTTTATCGTTAAATATTTTCAAAGACGAAGGCCGTGATGCTTTCCTAAAATTAATGGAAACCACGGATATTTTTATCGAAGCCAGCAAAGGTCCTGCCTTTGCCCGTCGCGGTATTACCGATGAGGTTTTATGGGAGCATAACCCTAAATTGGTTATCGCGCACTTATCCGGCTTTGGTCAATATGGCGATCCGCAATATACCAACCTTCCAGCCTACAACACTATTGCTCAAGCATTTAGTGGCTATCTCATTCAAAACGGCGATAAAGACCAACCTATGCCCGCTTTTCCTTATACCGCTGACTATTTCTCTGGTATGACGGCAACCACCTCAGCATTAGCGGCACTGTACAAAGTGCAACAAACAGGCAAAGGGGAAAGTATTGATATTGCAATGTATGAAGTGATGTTGCGAATGGGGCAATACTTCATGATGGACTATTTTAATGGCGGAGAAATCTGTCCACGAATGACCAAAGGCAAAGATCCATACTATGCCGGCTGTGGCTTATACCGTTGCCAAGATGGTTATATCGTGATGGAAGTGGTCGGCATCACTCAAATTGAAGAAATTTTTAAAGATATTGGTCTTGCTCATCTATTAGGTACTCCTGAAGTCCCCAAAGGGACACAACTGATCCACCGTATTAATTGCCCTCATGGTCAACTCTTTGAAGATAAATTAGATGAATGGCTAGCCAACCAGCCGATTACCGCCGTACTAAAACGCCTATCTGAACTCAATATTGCCAGTGCAAAAGTGTTAACCATTCCTGAATTAGAAGGCAATCCACAATACGTGGCTCGAGAGTCAATTACTCAATGGAAAACGATGAGTGGTGAAACCTGTAAGGGACCAAATATCATGCCGAAATTCAAAAATAATCCAGGAAAAATCTGGCGTGGTATGCCTGCTCACGGCATGGATACCAATGCGATTTTGAAAAATATCGGTTATAGCGACGAACAAATTAGGGAGCTAGTCGATAAAGGGCTAGCTAAAATCGTAGAGTAAATACCGTTAGACTCAGGTACAAGTGGCACTATCCCACAATACCTGAGCTTACGGCAAAAGCATGGGATAACAGTTTAATGGATGTGATTGGCAGACAACACTTACGGCAAATGTGGGATGATTTAGCTGAAGTTTATGATAAAAAAACAGCGCTAATTTTTGAATCTGCACAAGGGAAAGTCAGACAATTTAGTTACAGTGAATTAAATGAAGAGATCAACAGAGCCGCAAATCTTTTTCATGCCTGTGGTATAAAAAAAGGCGACCATGTTGCCTTACATCTTGATAACTGCCCAGAATTTTTCTTTTGCTGGTTTGGACTGGCAAAAATTGGCGCTATTATGGTGCCCATTAATGCCCGCTTTATGTATGAAGAGAGTGCTTGGATCATTAACCATTGCCAAGCACACTTTGTGGTAACAAGTGATAATTTCTCTCCAATTTACCAACCGATGTTGCACGATAAGCACTCTCCTTTAACGCAACTGTTTTTAATAACAGAAAACGGTCTCCCTACTGAACAAGGGGTTGTTGATTTTTTAAGTGAAAAAGCCAAGCATCCCGTTACGCTTAATCATCACACCCCATTAAGTGTGGATGACACGGCTGAAATCCTTTTTACCTCAGGAACTACTTCACAACCCAAAGGAGTAGTTATTACGCATTATAATTTACGTTTTGCTGGCTACTACTCCTCATGGCAGAACGCCTTACGGGAAGATGATATCTATCTTACCGTCATGCCTGCTTTTCATATCGATTGCCAGTGTACCGCATCACTTCCTGCTTTTTCTGTCGGTGCCACATTTGTACTACTAGAAAAATACAGTGCAAGAGCCTTCTGGAAGCAAATCCTCAAATACCAAGCAACGGTAACAGAATGCATACCCATGATGATGCGCACCTTAATGGCACAACCAATCTCACCAGATGAAAAGCAACATAAACTGCGCGAAGTGATGTTTTACCTCAATCTTGCAGATGAAGAGAAAGATGCCTTTATTGAACGCTTTAATGTGCGATTACTCACCTCTTACGGCATGACAGAAACCATTGTTGGCTTAATCGGTGACAGACCTGGCGATAAACGCCGCTGGCCATCTATTGGTAGACCGGGATTTTGTTATCAAGCGCAAATTCGCGACAAACAAAATCAGCAAGTTCCTAACGGTGTAGTCGGTGAGATCTGCGTCAAAGGTGAAGCGGGAAAAACCTTATTTAAAGAGTATTACAATCGCCCCGATGCAACAGAAAAAGCGCTAGAGCCTGATGGTTGGTTACACACAGGTGACTATGGTTATCGAGATGACGAAGGCTTTTTCTATTTTGTTGATCGCAGTTGCAACATGATCAAACGCGGTGGTGAAAACGTCTCTTGCATTGAAATTGAAAATATCATCGCATCACATCCTAAAATCCAAGATGTAGCAGTAATTGGTGTACCTGATGATATTCGCGATGAAGCCATTAAAGCTTTTGTGGTACTGGTTGACGGTGAAACGTTAAGTGAAGAAGCCTTTTTCGCCTTTTGTGAACAGAATATGGCGAAATTTAAAGTGCCTTCCGCCGTTGAGTTTAAACAGGGGTTACCACGTAATTGCTCAGGCAAAGTGATCAAAAAGCATTTGAAATAAGCCATAAGTGGGTTTTCGTGACAGTTAATTATAACTGCTTATTTTTATTGAAAAAGGAATATGACATGAGCCAATCATTACATCTAACAACACGTGGTTCAGTGCTTGAAATTATATTAGATAGACCGAAAGCCAATGCAATTGATGCCAAAACCAGCCATGAAATGGGTGAGGTATTTATGCGTTTTCGCGATGATCCTAGTTTACGCGTTGCCATTATTACAGGTGCTGGCGAACGATTCTTTTGTGCCGGCTGGGATTTGAAAGCCGCAGCTGAAGGAGAAGCCCCTGATGCAGACTTTGGTGCTGGTGGCTTTGCGGGCTTAACGGAATTATTTGATCTTAATAAACCTGTCATTGCTGCCATTAACGGCTATGCTTTTGGGGGTGGCTTTGAATTAGCACTGGCAGCCGACATGATAATTTGTTCAGACAATGCTTCTTTTGCCTTGCCAGAAGCACAATTAGGTATTGTCCCAGACAGTGGCGGTGTTTTACGTTTACCTAAACGCTTACCTCCTGCAATTGTCAATGAAATGCTCATGACGGGCCGTCGTATGAATGCACAAGAGGCGCTACGCTGGGGCATTGCTAACCGCGTTGTCAGTGCGGCTGAACTGATGGATAGCGCCCGTGAATTAGCCGATCAAATCGCCAACAGTGCGCCACTTGCAGTCGCTGCATTAAAAGAGATCTACCGTGCCACTAGCGAGCTTTCGATTGAAGAAGGCTACAAATTAATGCGCAGTGGTGTTCTAAAATATTACCCAAGTGTTTTACATTCAGAAGATGCACTCGAAGGCCCGCTAGCCTTTGCCGAAAAACGCCCACCTGAATGGAAAGGACGGTAATTATCACTTGAATTGATAATACAACTAAGAGGAAAACTGATGAGTATCTATGCATTTGAAGGTGTTATTCCTGTTGTTCATCCAACAGCTTACATTCACCCATCAGCAGTACTAATTGGCGATGTCATTATTGGTGCTGGTGTTTATATTGGCCCTTTGGCTTCATTACGGGGTGATTATGGCCGTTTAATTGTTGAAGCAGGTGCAAATCTTCAAGATGGCTGTGTTATGCATGGTTATACGGATATGGATACCATTGTGCAAGAAAATGGTCATATTGGTCATGGTGCTATTCTTCACAGTTGTATTATCGGTCGTGATAGCCTAGTCGGTATGAATAGCGTGATTATGGATGGTGCGATCATTGGTGAGGAAAGTATTGTTGCCGCCATGAGCTTTGTGAAAGCGGGCTTTCAAGGACAGGCGCGACAAATGTTAATGGGAAGCCCAGCAAAACATGTACGTGATATTAGCGACCAAGATATGCAGTGGAAACGTATGAATACTCGTGAATATCAAGATCTCACTGTTCGTTGTCGTCAAGGCTTAGTTGAAACGACACCATTAACAGCCCCTGAAGCTAATCGTCCTCGTTTAAGGGGCACGACAGAGGTAAAACCTAAAGGTCAATAAGCCAACAGCGACAGGCACAACAAACGCCTGTCGTATTGCTTTATTTTAACACTCGGCTATCAATTAACGCCGTTGTGATTTTGACAACATCCATTGCCATTTTTGTTGGTGATTCAGCCCATGGGGGATCATAGCTGCTAATTTCTCTGGGGCGCTTAAACGACTTTTACTTTGCGTATGACCTTTTAAACGAGAATAAAGAGCAGGATCAATATGACTGACTTTGATCATCCGTTGGCATTGGCACCCTCTTCCTTCCAATTGATTAGGAACGCTTTTGGTTTCACACTCAATCTCTTTTACATCAGAAAGAATATAAGAAACGATATTAATCGCATTACATTGGGGGATATCAAAATTTTTAGCGATCTCTTTCGCACTCACCCAGCGTTGTTGCTCTTGAACCCAGTCTGCAATTAACAAATAGAGTGGTTTATTTATGTCTTCTTCACACATATTTACTCCAACAATATTACAAATCAAAGTTTATTTATCTCTAAATAAAGATAATAACTATATGTTAATTTTATTTAACCGCGGAGTATCGGCTTTCCCTGTTAATTCATTCAGTTAGTTATTTAAAAATAAATAATATTTTGTATATCATTAACAACCAAACTCTTTAATTAACACATTAATTACAATTTATTTTGTTGTTATTAAATATAAAATAACACTAATAAAAATAAATAAAATCAACTTACTGAGTTTACAGTAAGAACGGACAAAAAGAATAAAAGAACATGATAAAAGTGTTTATAAACAACAAAATAGCATAAAAATATTATATTATTAATCCATTAAAATGCTAAGGTTATAGTAATAGATTTATTTTTAGATTACCACAAAGGCAACTTATTGTTAGATATAAATCAATAATTGATTAAATTACACCTTATCCGCGTATACGATAATTTAGCAGAGAATAATCTTACTTTAAAAACACAAGTCGATATAATAAATTATTATTGCGCAATTTAATCAGATAATATTTCTACAATATAGTACAATGCTCAGCATTCTATTCTTTTTAAATAGTCTAATTCATCAGTAGAGTTTTTATTTAATATAGACAGAAAAATTGAATAAGAATAATATTTATTTTACCTATGATTATTATTTTATTGGCGCCATTAACATTAAATAGCGCCAAATAACAAACACAATAAAATCATTACAATGATTGGCGATTAAAGGCTAATGACCAATCATCAGTAAATTTATTAATCGCATCATCGACTACGGGTGAACGGATAATAGAGTAGGCAAGCTCTATCGGAAGTGTTACTGCCGAAGCGCCAGACAACAGACAATCAACCACTTGGCGTGGTGTTTTAAAACTAGCTGCCAGTATTTTAGTGGGTAAATTATGCATGGAAATCAGCGTTTGCAACTCTCTTACTACTCTCACACCATCAGAGCCTTGTCTATCCATACGATGCACATAAGGAGCGATATAATCAGCCCCTGCTAACGCCGCCATCAACCCTTGAGACACACTGTAAATAGCAGTCCCCAATACCAACATATTTTTTTGCTTTAATTGTTTAATAGCAACCAAGCCAGCTTCAGTGACGGGAATTTTAATCACAGTATTATCGGCAATATTACCAATGCGCAATGCTTCTTCAATCATGGTATCGATATCACGGGCAATTACCTGCGCAAATACCCGCCCCTTACCGCCCATAGCGGCTTTTAATTCAGGTAATAGCGTTTCAATGGGCTGCGCTGATTGAGCAATAATAGAAGGATTGGTAGTGACACCAGCAATAGGAAGCACTTGTGAAAGTTTTCTCACTTCTTCAATATCTGCGGTATCTAAATAGATTTCCATAATCGCGCCTCAATGATGTTGGTTTTAAGCTAAATAATTATAGGTATAGATTAGAAAGTAGCATTGTGAGCGAAGAATTTCTAGTAGAACAGATGAAAATAGCGCCATTTTCACGGCGCTAACAATTAAACAAAAAATAACCGTTATATTTATTTAATCCTTATCATTAATATAATTTTTTGCTATTAAGTATAGCCTCGATCTTAATAGTATTAAGATTAATAGCATGACTAAAATAATTATTTAAATAAAATATAGCGAGTTATTTTTTAAATTCAGCATCAATAACTTGATAAAAAGCATTACCCGTATCAGCAATATCCCAAACACCTAAAATAATTTGATAACCAGAACGTTCTGGTATATTACAATTTAATGTTACGGTTTCTGTGGGTATTTTCCCATTATCATTTCGTTGGCAAAAAGGTGTTAAATCAAAATCAGCACGGGTCAATGGTTTATTAACATCCCACCCTGGTTTTGTAATAAAGAAGCGCCATGATTCAGTGCTATGTTTTGCAGTTAATGTCCACTTAAAAGTATTTTCGCCACTTTTCATTGCCACTTTATGCCAGCGATCTGCACTTTGTGCATTTAAAGCAGAAAAAGTTGCCTTTCCACCACTGGCAATTTCACCATCTGCAGGACCACCTTTAGGGAATCCTTTATCCCCTTCAATGGATTGCGGTTCATACTGTATCGGACCACAATTTTTATTTAAATTCCCCCCTTTGGATGAACAAAGAAAAGCTCTGCTGGGTGGGATATCAATATAGCCATGCTTTAATGTAACATCAGCTGATGCTGTTGAAATAATACCTGCAGATGATAATAATAATGTTGCAGTAAATAGCATAAGTTTATTTTTCTTCATAATAAATCCTCAATAATAATTAAATTTTTTAAAATATAATGATTATGTCAATCACATTAGATATTAGTCAAAAATAGATAATTAAATATATATTTATTAAAATCTGTGAGCAATATCGTCATTTAATTTAATATTAAAAGGAGACTAAAACAGTCATTTAATATTTATTAGATGATGATTAACTATTGAAATAATAAAAATATAAACAAGAGTATATAAAATAAGTTTATTATTAAAGAATAGTTTTAAATTAACATTTCACTTAAATTAACTATTCTTTATAAAAATTAGTTTGATGATAAATATGCCATGGCACTTCGTTAATCAATTAAAATAACGCATTGATATAATCAGAAGTAAACCCTCGATATTGGAGATAGCGAATTTGTTTGGCTCTCTCTTTAAAATCTTTGGGTTTACCTGTGCCAAATTTTTTCTCTTTAAGATCTTGGCAAAGTGCATACCAATCAGTTTCTGTTTCTTCTAGTACCCGTTCAATAATTTCACTAGGAAAGCCTTTTTGCCGTAACTCTTGGCGAATACGCAGCGGGCCATAAGATTTACTTAAATAACGACGAAAAAAAGCATATACCGTGCGATTATCATCCAGATATTGGCCTTCTAATAATCGCTCGATCACTTGCTCTAAACATCTTTCATCGGTTGTGCTCTGTTTAGCTTTATCGACTTCGTTGATCCTTCGTGCTAAACGGCGTTTTAGCTCAGTGGTGCCATAATCACGACGCGACAACATAAATATAGCGTATTGGTATAATTCATCATAAGTCATCGCAACTCCTTAATGTTATTGCACCCCAGTTTGGTATCCTACATATCTTATCGCAGTTACTTATCAATGCGACCAATTAATCGGAACTTATCAATAGCTGTACAAAAATAGTACAATCACGCTTGGTAAACCCCGTTATTTATCACCATAAAATCATCTGCTTTTATTAAGAATAACTGAAGATAAAGATGATTATTAGTTAAAAACACTTAGATAATACCGTGATAATACATATTGCTAAGCATTTTTATCTGCAATTAGCACTTATAGCTGGTGACCATATATAAGAAAAAGACTAAAATTTCGCGCTACTCTTTTACTTACTATTTGGTTATTTTTTATTTTTGTGGGTTATATATGAACTTTTCTCATTTTAATAAGGTAATGTTTGCTGCCTCTCTTCTTGCTACTGGCTTTTCTTATGCGGATAGCGATCGCCCTCTGCTCTCTTTAAGTGTAAGCCAATCCGGCGGCACTGCGTTAAATAGCGAAGGTTCGTTAGATACCCGTACTCCTGCAAGCCAATCTCGCGTATTACCTATCTGGGGTGATGAAGCTCGCGCCCGAGGTTATGATTTACCAGAGCCATTTGGTGCAAGCTATAGCTATATGAATCTACGTCAAGATATTGTTGTGGATAAAATTGGGTTTATTATGCCGAAAAATCCAGAAACAGCGAATGCTCTAAAAATAGAAGCAGGACATACTCGTGAAAAAAGTGAAACCCATATGCTAAAACTCGATAGCTGGGTTTTCCCTTTTATGAATGTGTATGGTTTATATGGGCGAACTAAAGGTAAATCAAAAACAACACTTAAAGGTGGTAGTTTTGGTGGTTTTCCATTAAATTTTATAGAAGGTATGCCTTTTAACCTCGATTTTAAAGGTGATACTTATGGCGCAGGTTTTACTTTAGCCGGTGGCTATAATCAATTTTTTGGTACTTTTGACTTAAACTACACCAAAACTAATCTTGATATTCTCGATGGGGATATTAAAGCCTTAGTCATTTCACCTCGTGTTGGCTATGAATTTGTTTTTCAACCTTTAATCGCCGGCCAAGGTAATACCAAGCTACAAGTGTGGACAGGTGCCATGTATCAAGATATTACCCAACGGTTTAAAGGTAATATCAATAATTTAAATCTTCCCCCAGCGTTTGCTGGCATGATCGCCTTAATGAACGATCCTGATATGAAATTCGACGTTGAACAACATCTTGCTCATAAATGGAACCAAACGGTAGGGGCTCGTTTAGAAGTCACCCGTAACTTTAATGTGATCACCGAAGTGGGCTTTAATAATCGTAATAGTTTCTTTGTTTCTGGTGAGTTCCGTTTTTAATGGTTAAAACATCTTTTATTTATGGGCTGGCCTTTGCCAGCCTATTTATTTCACACACAGCGAATGCCCAACTCTTTCCTGATAGACAACAAATCGACCAATGGTTAAATCAACTAGGAGGGAGCAATAATTTTGATCGCAGTAAAACCATCGACTGGGGCGTTTTACCCGGGCCTTTCTATACCCCTGAATTAGAGTTGGGGCTTGGGATCGCCGTTGTTGGGCTTTATCAAGCAGATAGTCGTCCCGACAGTAAAATTTCATCACTGTCATTAAGTGGCTTTGGTTCATCAACCGGGGCTTTTGGTATGACTTTTAGTAACTATACTTACCTTGCTGATGATACATGGCGCTTTTACCTTACTGGGGCATTAAATAATGTGCCGACCAACTTTTGGGGACAAGGCTATCATGAAGGACGAGTTAAAAAGAACTTTGCACAATATCGTTCACAAGAGCTACATTTAACGCCGACATTGCTACGTCAAATTACCAAAAACACCTATATTGGCTTAGGTTGGGATTACGCTAACTTACAAGCAGCAGCACCTGATGATGAGTTTAAAGCCTATATGAGCAAACGTCATTTGCCATTACGCTCTACCAGTTCAGGATTAAGTGTGCGCTTTACCTACGACAGTCGCGATTTTTTGCCTAACGCTCGCCAAGGCCAAGCCTTTGATATTAGCTATACTCATTATTCATCGGATACCGGTAGTAATAACCGTTTTAATGCAACCCAAATGCAGTACAACTATTATTATCCATTAACCGAAGATGCGGTACTCGCCTTTGATAGCTATGCTCGCTTTACCTCAGGAGATGTACCATGGACGCAACTGTCTAAATTAAGCAACGGCCATCAGATGCGTGGCTATTATGAAGGGCGTTATCAAGATAATCATGTTTTTTCTAGTCAGATAGAGTATCGGCAAAAACTTAGTTGGCGTCATGGTATTGCATTATGGGCCGGAGGTGGCACATTGAGTAATCAAGCACGTGATCTCGGTAAAGGACATTGGCTACCCAGTGTTGGTATTGGTTATCGTTTTGAATTTAAACCACGCATGAATGTACGCCTCGATTTTGGTGTCGGTAAAGAGAGCACCGGATTTTATTTCCAAGTGGGTGAGGCATTTTGATGTTAACGCGTTTGGCTATTTTTAATATCATCTTCATATTGATCATTTCAGGATGCACTACCTCATCTGTGTCTGAAACCATTGCCGCTCATCTGGAAAGTGAAACTCAAGAAGAAGCCTCACAAGTTTGGCAAACGCCCCCCGCACTTGATGCGCCTAATGGATTAAGGCCTTGCTGTGCTTTTGGCTATAATTTAAAAGTCAAAGCATGGGGAATACCTATTCCTTTTTATCGTATCGATAATATTGTTGAAGCATCTACTTTAGGTGATCATCGCTATAACGATAACTTTTGGCTGGGAACTGCCGCAGTATTAGGCATAGGCAGTGAAAAGTCGGGCATAGTCTATTCACATAAAGGGGGCTTTCTTGATATCGCCCATATTCGTGATACCGCAGATTATACTTATTATCTCTTTAGCCATATCTATCCCAAATTAGGCCAAGAGTGGACGCTAACACTCAGTGACGAATTAGCACAGCGTAAAATTCACTTTAACCGCTTTACTCCTCCTAGTAGTGATCGACAACGTTATACCTTAAGTGCTTATCTTGCCGCGCGTTTAGCTTATCGCCTTGCCGTATGGCATGAGATTGCACAGTGGTACGGTTATCGCTCTGTAGCGGGATTTTCAGAAGGGATCTCCGCATTCTCACCAGAAGATCTCTACTCTAACCTAATGGGGGCGCGCTTATCACTTACCCTGATCCTCAATGGTGATGCCACAAACCTTGAGCACTATAACCAATCAATGCAGCGTATTATTCCCTCAGCACTCGCTCAACTAGAGGCGCAACCTCGTCAGACCACCCAGCAGTGGTTTGATTTAATTGATGGTCAATGGTGGAATAGCCAAGAGCGGGTATCCGATAAATTTTTAGTATTAAAGCGTGATTATCATCTTGCTGACAAACGCTATCCGGTATTGCCTTTTGGGGAGACAACTCCACCTCATTACCTGACATTACCCGATGTTTACGCAGGCTATTCTTTAAAACAATTAGCAGAATTTCAGCTTTGGCCTACTAAACAGATGGCAAATTTACCCGTCCCTAAAACTTATTGGAAAGAAGCGGATTTTGCTGATTTAGCAGAAAAAGCTCGCCAAATCGATCAAAAAACTCGACCAAAAACAACAAAAATGACTAAATATTGAACAAAATTGACATATTAAAAACGCTAAATTATGATAAATTTGAGTTAAATAGCATTAATTTATATAAGAATAACTGAACAATAATCAAAAATCACATTTTTTGTTAAAAGAAAAAAGCGATTATAAAACGAGGCGTTCCAGTAAATAAGATACATTTTATTAACAATGCACTCGTAGTTATCCTAATGTAAGGCGATATTTTGTAGCTATAGAAAAAGTAATTTGCTAGTATTCGTTCGATTTTTATCCAGTTAAACGAGGAGAAGCAATGCCCTCTCAATTGATGAGGACAAGTGCCGTCTTCGCTTTCTTGATTTCACTACTCTTTACTGGTGTGAGTTTTGCCTCTACCAGTACCGGCAGTTCCCGAATGCTGCAGGCGGATACATTCAAAAGCACGACAACCTCGTTGCCAGATTTGAAAAAATATCCCTCGGGAACTCAGCGTAAGAAAGCGTTTTTAAATGTCATAGTTCCTATTATTGATAACATTAATAATAAGATATTGAGAGATCGTGAGTGGTTAACCGCTCAACGTAAAGCCCAACACTGGGGCAGCGCAGATTTGAAAAAACTGCGTGAAATCTGTCAATACTATGGCGTTACATGTACCAGCCCCAAAAAAGTGAATTGGGATTCGTTACTGGCTCGCGTTGATATTATTCCGACTCATTTTGTCGCAACGCAAGCCGCAACAGAATCAGGTTGGGGAACATCAAAATTGGCACAGCAAAACAATAACTTATTCGGTATGCGATGTGGTAACCGGTCTTGCAATAATGTCCCTGGGAAAACCAAAGGCTATGCAGCCTACCCGGATATTGAAGGCTCAGTGATTGCTTATATGCGTAATCTCAATACGCACCGCGCCTATAATTCACTGCGCTCATCAAGAGCACAGCAAAGAATGACGCAACAGCAACTCGATCCACGCCAGTTAATCACCGACTTGAAAGGCTATTCAGAATTAGGTTCAAGTTACAATGATTATCTGACCGAAATGTTCGACTCAAATAAGAAGCTGATCACGCAAGTTCAGTTACAGTCGAAACGAGAAAGTTAGTCCTAAATAGCTATTCATAGCAAACAAAAGCCACTTTTCATTTATCTGAAAAGTGGCTTTTATTTATCACAAGATAATCTTTTGATTGAAAGCAAGCTAATAATTCATAATATAGGGAGTAACACATTTGGTATGACTGTTAAATCACACCCTTAGAGCCATTTATGAATTTTTTTTCATTCGAGTTTCTCGGAGCCTTTACGAGCTTTTTTATTATCTATTGGCTCTTCCAAAAGCAGGTTAAGATCCAAAATATCTTACTCATCATAGTAAGTTATGCTTTTCTATTCTATGTCGACTACCGTCCTGCTGTTATCTTATTAAGCTATACGCTTTTGATTTACTCATTAGCCAATATACTCACCCGCTATACATCAACGAAAGTGATCTATTGGTTACTGGGGCTGTTAGTTGCCCTCTATTTTACTGCCTTTAAATATTACTCATTTTTCCAAGAATCATTGACACAACTATTCTCACAGTGGGGATTAAGTGTTGAATTGCCAATTATTGAACTACTGGCACCATTAGGGTTATCGTTTTATATCTTCCACTCTGTTAGCTATGTCGTTTCAGTGTGTCGCAAAGAGATCCCTAAAGCCCCTTTTCTTGATGTCGTGCTCTACTTATGCTTTTTCCCAAGCATTGTGGCGGGACCGATTAATCGTGCCAAACAATTTTTACCACAAATTCAAGCACCAACCCGTAAAATTATCGACTATAAAGGGGCTATCATGCTGATTGTATTAGCAATCGCTAAGCTCTTTTGGTTAAGTGGTTGGTTGTCGACAAATTATGTCGATCCTATTTTTAATGCCCCTGATTTAGCCACTAGCGGACAAGTACTGGTGGCGACCTATGCTTATGCATGGCATATCTATTTTAACTTCTCGGGTTATACCAATTTAGTGACAGGTATTGCGCTATTACTGGGTTTTGTTGTCCCTCGTAACTTTAATGCACCTTATTTAGCCATCAATCTTGCTGATTTTTGGCGTCGTTGGCATATAAGTTTATCAACGTTTATTCGCGATTATGTTTATATCCCTTTGGGGGGAAATCGTAAGGGCGTTATTCGACAAAATGTGAATGCCTTTGCCGCGATGGTTATCTCTGGTTTATGGCATGGCGCAGCTATGACGTTTATTATCTGGGGAGCCATTCATGGTATTGGTGTGGTGATATTAAATATCAAACACCGCCTTTTCCCCGCCGCCAAACATGACGCCAATAGCATGCTAGCATCATTAAAAATGTTGTTATCTTGGATAATTACCTTCCATTTTGTGTGCTTTGCGTGGATCTTTTTTCGCAGCCAAACCGTCAATGATGCTTGGATATTAATCCAACAACTCTTTAGTGCAGGTGCTTGGCAGTCGCTACAAGCCGAAGGGCTAACCCTGTTTATGTTCTGGGGACTGTTCTTACTTTATCCTTGTTTTGTCACTTTAAGGGCAATTATTGCGCGACTTGAGAAAAAAGTGCCTTGGTATGTTTATCCACTACCATTAGCGTTGATCCTTACAATTATATTTATGTTGTCTCCTGATGGGGTTCCGGGATTTATTTATGCCAGCTTTTGATTTCAGTTCAAATTTAAAAAAGACCGTAAAAGTGGCTTTAATGGTGCTCTTCAGCACACTATTTCTTATTTGGCTAAACCAAACATCATTAGAGCGCTTTTGGCAACAACAATACCATCGCCCAGCCCCTTGGTCGGGTTTATCACAATATTATGCTTGGCAAGTGGGAGGTCAGTTGCGAGATGGCGTATTTGTCGCAGTAACAAGCTATAGTGATTATTTGCGAGTTAATCACCCGGATAATCAGGCCAAACCAATAACGCCTCGTCAAGAACAAACCGCCTTTCCAGAAGGATTTGCAGTAGGGCTACATTTTATCAATGGCTATACTCGCCCCGCTTCGCAATTAACACAACAGTTTCCACAACTCCTACAACGTCAATATGCACAAGGTACATTAGCAAATACATCAACTATTGATCTGACAAAAGCCGCTGCTGAAGCCCAAAAACCTATTGTGCAAAAAACAGATGTCATATTATCTCCCAAAGACAAAGTGCTGTTTGCTGGAGATTCAATGATGCAAGGCGTTGCCCCCTTATTAAAACGTCAATTGCAAACAGATTATAATATAAGCAGTATTGATTTGAGCAAACAGAGCACAGGATTAGCCTATCCTAAGTTTTTTAATTGGCCTCAAACTATTGCTAATCGGTTAGCTAGCGATGATTCCATTAAGTTACTGGTTGTTTTTTTAGGGCCTAATGATCCTTGGGACATGCCCCCAGATGGTGGCGGACGTTATTTAAAATTTGCCAGTGAAGCGTGGGGCGCCTTATATCGCGCTCGTATTGCCAGCATTATCGATAATGCACGCCAACATAATGTGAGCGTGATTTGGATTGGCCCTCCGAATATGCGTAAGCAAAAATTATCTCAAGGTATGGCTTATCTAAATCAACTTTACCGGGAAGAAGCAGAAAAAACGGGAGAAATTTACCTTTCTGTCAATGATATGTTTAAATATGAAAAAGATATTTATTCTGATTATATCGGTGATGGTAGCAGCCGCGTGAAACTAAGAGCAGGCGACGGTATTCACTTTAGTTTAAAAGGGCAACAAATCATTGCTCAGCAGGTATTCTCGCGTATCCATCTGCAAAAAGTTGATGATGTGCCAGATGATGTAACAGACAAAAATATGGTCACGCCAAATGAAACAATTAACGCACATCCTTAAACCTCGAACCTTAGTCAGTCGTTCGATTATACTGGCTTTGGTTTCGCTGTTAGTCGCTTGTAACCAAGAGAAAGATAAATCTCTTACGCTATCAACACCTAGCGTGTTACCTGCAGATGGTTCAAGACAACTCTACAACTACCATGATCCCAACTTTGCCGCTTTTGCACAAAAGTTAAAGCAACGGCGCCAAAGGGTACATATCGTACAGTTGGGTGATTCACATACCGCTGCAGATTTTTTCAGTGGTAAACTACGTGAACGTTTTCAAGCTGATTATGGCAATGGTGGTATAGGTTTTATTCCCCCCACCGCTATTGCGGGTCAACGTATTGCCAATATCCAATATCAAAGCAGTAAAAAAGCGTGGGATTTACTTTCTAGTCGCAAAGAAAGCGATCCTGATTTTCCCTTAGGGGGATTTATCGCTGAGCCAGTCGCGAAATGGTCAGCATTGCAACTAAATGAAAATCCGACAACAGGTCAGCGTTACCAATTACAAGCGTTATATAAGGCGCCTACGGCTTCACAAATCCATTTACAATCCGCTGGCAGTAAAACACTTTCACTTTCACAGACACAAGGTGAATGGCAATTTTCTAAACCCACAACGATCACCTTCCCAATCAATATTACGATTAGTAAAAACCAACCGATAAAATTAGGCGGTTGGTTAATTAGTAACCAAAAGCCAGGGGTGATGTTATCCGCATTAGGTATTAACGGCGCAACCATTAATATGATGGATAAATGGGGAGCACAGTGGAGTAAAACATTAGGCCAATTACATCCCGATATGGTGATTTTAGCTTATGGCACTAATGAAGCCTTTAATGATACGTTTGATTTAGTGGCTTACCGACAACTGCTTGTTGAAAAAATTCGTCAAATCCGCCAGCAAGCCCCGAATAGTGCCATTTTATTAATTGGTCCGTCGGATTCTATTAAGAATAAAGACGCATCAGATTGTCGCTCTCAGCAACCCCAATGGTTAACCGATATTATTCGTATCCAAAAGGAAGTCGCTCAACAAGAGCGTACATTATTCTGGGATTGGCGCGATTATATGGGAGGAGAGTGCTCAATTAAAGCATGGTCTATTTATGATCTTGCAAGGCCGGATGGCGTCCATCTTTCTCGTGAAGGGTATGAAAGTAGTGCGAATACTCTCTATAGCCAATTATCAGCGCTGATTAATAAAAGTTAGATATTATTATAACGAAAAGGAGCCTCAGCTCCTTTCTCGTTATGTAGACTCTCTGTCATCGCATTATTAATTATGTAAAGCATCAAGATATTTAATGACATCAACACTCGCTTGTTCCATTTGCTGAATATACTTCACTACCGCATCCTGATCACCGGCCATATTCGCCGCCAATGCAAGACGCCCACTTTGATGAACCAATTTATGAGGCTCTTCTAAACGACGAAAAGCTTCACTACCGGCAAATTTGCGTCCTTCACCTTGGTAGTACCATTTTCCTAAACGACATTCAGTATGCTGATTAACACAATTTTCATCATCATTATTTAATAAGTGAATATAAATCGCTTCTTTCCATAAAACATGATCTATTTTCACAGTATTAAAAAATTGTTGTATCGACATAAACTGAAAGATATTTTTTAAATCATTGGCTTGTTGAGCAAGCGCAGATAAATTAGCATGACCTTCCGTAACAAGATTTTTTATTTGCTTCAGTTGTTCTTGATTTTTCTGAGTATTTTGTTTTATTGGTGTAAAGCGGGCACTTACATTATTGTTGATAGACGCTATTTCTGAGGCCTGATTTTGGATCTTTTGTGAAAGGCTTTTCATCTCTTGTGCTAATACAGAAAATCCTGCACCTGCATGACCTATATGTCCTGCCTCTATTGCTGAATTAATTGATAATATATTGGCTTGATTTGACAGTTTATCAATATTATTAGCGCTATCTTTTATTTTATTTAGCCATTTAGCAAAATTCTCAATTTCTTCATTACTATGAGTAAAATGCTCATCAATTTCATTAAAAAAGACCACTAATGATTCTGCATTGATAAGCATATCATTAAAGAGATGTTCCATTTCTTCCAGCAATGCTAGCTTTTCTTGTAATTTCTGACTAGATGCCAAAATGGAATCACGAATAAGTGTAATAGTATGAATATTACACTCCGTATGCTGTTTAAACAGTGAATTATAATCACCCATAAAAATATCAGCCTCACCATGTTCACAAAACAATAAGACCTGTAGATTAATCAGTTGTTAACTATTTTCTATCAGATTTAATGGTGATTTATAGCAATGAAAAATGGCGCACCTATTGATGCGCCATTTGTTAAAAAGGAACAGCTCATTTTTATAAAAATGCAAAGAAAATCATTCCAACCACTGCGCCTGTAGTACCTAAAATGGTTTCCATTAATGACCATGTTTTTAAGGTTTGTCCTTCTGTCGCACCAGTAAATTTACCGTATAACCAGAAGCCAGAGTCATTAACATGGCTTAAAATAATAGAGCCACCGGCAATACAAACCGATAACGCCGCCATTTGTGCACCGCTATAACCTAATTCACTGATCACCGGTAACACTAAACCAACCGCAGTTAAACAAGCCACAGTCGCAGAGCCTTGAATAACACGTACTGCACCTGCAAGAATAAAACAAGCCACAGCAATCGGCATACCGGCACCAATTAATGCATTCCCTAATGCTGGCCCCACACCTGAATCCACCAGCACCTGTTTAAATACGCCACCAGCACCCGTGACTAATAAGATGATCCCCGCAGGTTGGATAGCCGCAGAGCATACTTCCATGACTTTTTCTTTGCTCATACCACGGCGAATAGCCAAGCCATAAATTGCCACTAAACACGCCACAAGGATGGCAATAAAGGGGTGACCAATAAACTCAAGAATATTGAATAGCTGAGAGTCAGGCTCAACAAAACGCGCACCAATGGTTTTACATCCAACCAAGACTAATGGTAATAAGACCAATGCAAGACTGAAGCCAAAAGAAGGCATTTTACTTTGTCCTAAGCTTGGCTCATCAAAATCTTTCGGTAATTCTAAGGTCACATAACGGCTAATAAAGTTACCAAAAATAGGCCCCGCTAATAACATACCTGGAATGGCTGCACATAAACCAATTAAGATCATCCAACCAAAATCAGCATTCATCTGGTCAGCAAGCAACATAGGCGTTGGCCCCGGTAATAAGAAAGCGGCGGCCCCTGCAACACCGGCAAAGAGAGGGATCGCCATTTTAACAACATTTCCCCCCGTACGACGGGCAACAGCAAATACCACCCCGATCAGTAAAACCACCGCGACATCGAAAAACAGAGGTAATGCGCAAACTAAACCCGCAATACCCAGTGCATAGTTAGCCCGTTTTTCACCAAAGGATTTCAGTAGCCGTACCGCAATTTGGTCTAATGCCCCCGTTTCATGCAGAATTTTACCAAACATTGCCCCCAAGGCGACCACGATGGAGAGAAAACCCAGTGTTCCCCCCATTCCGTTTTGCATGGTTTGCGTGATTTTTTCTAACGGCATACCAGAGAAAATGCCAGCACCAATAGCAACAATCATTAACGCAATAAAGGCGTGTAAACGCGCATACATTACAAAGAAGAGCAATAATAGGACGGAGCCAACTGCAGTTAGCACCAGTGTTAATGTACTCATACCGCACTCTCCTCAGTAATAGGTTTAGTAACAGATTCTATAGTGTTGATGACATTTTCAATCACGGTATCAAGAGATGGCGAAATATCTATTTCATAAACATCAGGTTCGTCATTAGTTGGCTCTTCTAATGTTTCAAATTGAGTAATCAACATCTGTGGTTTAAAGAAGTGACCTTTACGCTCTTTTAAACGACTTTCAATTAGCGCGTAATCCCCTTTTAAATAGAGAAAATGTAAGCAGTGATTGCCTTCTCTTAACATATCGCGATACTGTTTTTTTAATGCGGAACAAACGATTAATGACACTTTATTGGTTCTTTGCATTGCAAAAGCAGCATCATTGAGAGCGTGTAACCAAGGTTTGCGATCTTCATCATTTAAAGCATGACCTGAAGCCATTTTAGTGATGTTTGCACGAGGATGAAGGAAATCGCCATCTAAAAATGCCGCACCGATACGTTGTGCTACACCATTTGCAACCGCTGATTTACCGCTGCCTGATACCCCCATTAAGATAAAGACATGGTGTAGGGATTGGGTATCTTTCATATATTGCTCCTTTAGGCAGTTATTAACTTTTTTGTAATGTTACCCGTAACTGTTACGGGTAACATTACTCGATCCAGAAAGATAAAAACAACCTACAAAACAAACTATGAAATGAAAGTGTGAAGCGTCTCGCAAATAGATTGTGGAAAAACAACAAAGTTACAACAAAATCATAAGTAATTGATAAGTTAACGACTGATTTTTACAAAGCAAAAAAACGCTAGGATATATCACTCTATAATCAAAAATAGGGTCAATAAAAAAACCCTACCAAAGAAAAAAATAATTTAATAATCAAATGAATAACTAAATACTTTCACCGGTGATGATACGGAATCCCACATCAATCACTTGCCCACGAGCAATTTTACCCTTCATTCTTTTTAGTAATAAATCCGCCGCTTGTTGTCCCATTTCATCACGTGGCGTAAAAATACTGGCTAACCGTGGAGTCATGACTTGTCCCACATCATGACCGTGGAAACCGGAAATAGCAATTTGCTCAGGTACCGCAATCCCCATACGCTGACATTCGAAAATAGCCCCTATCGCAATATCATCATTGGTGCAATAGAGCCCATCTAAGTCAGGATATTGCTTGCGTGCCTCATGTAAAAGTTCTGTACCTAACGAATAAGAAGAGCTTTTAGGTGTCATCACATGACCTATGGGTAAGCCTGCTTCTTGCATCGCTTGTTCATATCCTTGTAAACGCATTAATGTTCGCTCATCTTGTCTTGCCCCAAGATAGATAATTCGTTTACAACCACGATGGATCATTTCACTGACCATTTTTCGCGAGGCTTCAATATTGTCTAACCCTACCGCCGAATCAAAACAAGGTGAAACACTATCCATAATTTCCACCACCGGAATACCCGCCGTTTCCAGCATTTTGACCGTTTTGGGTGTGTGTGTTCTTTCCGCTAAGATCAAGCCATCAATATTATAAGAAAGCAGAGAAATAAGACGCTCTTCTTCTTTTTCTGCTTGATAGCCATAGTGCGCCAACATGGTTTGATAACCATATTTATCCGTCACAGATTCAATACCACGAATAACTTGCGCAAACACTTGGTTAGTAAGAGAAGGCAATAATACGCCAATCGCATGGCTGGTCGCATTCGACAAAATATCAGGTGCACGATTAGGAATATAATTCAAGCTGTCTAATTCACGAGCGATTTTGACTCGTAATGCTTCGGAAACTTGTTCTGGATTACGCAAAAAACGACTAACTGTCATTTTTGTGACACCAACACGGTCGGCAACATCCTGTAATGAGGGGCGTTTTTTTTTCATTTTATATCGTAACTATCCAAAATATCAGTATTAATACGCACTTGAGGTTTATTTAACAAACCTGATTATATCCTTAGGTTATACACTATTTCGAATAAAGTTTATCGGATGTCTTCTTAGATTTAATTTTGAATGCCTCTCCCTTGACTTAAGCCAAAGGAAATATAGTATGCATCGTTATATAATTTATGAAATAACGATTATTAATATAAAACAACACTACAGTGTGAACCTATGGCTATCCACAGACGACAATTTCTGAGTTATTTAGCGACGCTTGCAGCATTATCAGCACTGCCACGTTGTGCAAGAGCGGCAATCACTTCACGTATCGCCGCTCAATTTGGTGTGCTTCCTACACCAGAAAATATTCATCGCGTTATTAGCGCAGGCCCCCCAACCGACCAACTGTTGTTGGCTTTAGTACCAGAAAAATTATTAGGTTTCTCCTCGCTTAATCTAGGAAAAAGTAGCTTATTTGCTGACAAGTTGCGTAAATTGCCCCATTTAGGCCGTCTGTCTGGCCGTGGTAGTACACTCTCCTTAGAAACATTAATGGCACTAGAGCCAGATATCATTATTGATAGTGGTAATGTTGATGAAACCTATCGTTCATTAGCTAAACGTGTTAGTACGCAAACAGGTGTACCTTATGTGTTAATTGACGGCAGCTTAAAAGACAGCCCAACTCAGTTACGCCAAACGGGGGCTTTATTAGGTGTGACAGAAAAAGCAGAAACATTAGCACTTATTGCAGAGCAGTATCTTAGTGATGCGACCTTGTTTGCTTCTACTCTAAAAATAAGACCTCGTTTTTACCTTGCACGTGGTGCAAAAGGCTTACAAACGGGCTCAACAGGATCTATTCATACTGAAGCTATTGAACTATTAGGGTTCGAAAATGTCGCTGATATTGCTGGTTTTACCGGTCTTACTGATGTTTCCCCTGAACAGCTCCTTATGTGGAACCCTGAAGTTATCATCACACAAGATGAAAATGCCTATCAACAAATCAGGCAAGACTCTATATGGAAAAATATCCAAGCTGTTAAAAATAATAAAGTGTTATTATTTAAAGGCTTACCATTTGGCTGGTTAGATGGTCCTCCTGGTATCAACCGTTTAATGGGAATGCGTCGCTTACAGAGCCATTTTGACCATCGAATAGCAGAACAAGCCACGCAAGATCTGCAAAATTACTTTGCTTATTTTTACCATACATCGTTAAGTGCTGAGCAATGCCAGCTGTTGATGAGGTCTTCATGAGCCAATCAGCACGTATCACTCTGTTGTTGCTGTTATTCTCAGCGGCTGTAGTTATTGCTATCACTAGTGGTAAGTATTCACTTACAGTCAATGAACTGTGGACAGTCGTCAGTAGCAAATTAACCGGGCATATTGAAGAGAGTCGAACAGCAACTGTGTTCTGGCAAATACGCTTGCCTCGAGTACTTGCTGCCATTTTAATTGGAGGTGGACTTGCTATTGCGGGGGCGGCTTATCAAGGTATGTTCCGTAACCCACTAGTATCACCTGATATTCTCGGAGTGTCATCAGGGGCTGGAGTCGGTGCTGTATTGGGTATTTTTCTTGGTCACTCCATGTTGTCAATTCAGCTTTTTGCTTTTGTCGGAGGACTTATCACTGTTGCTTTAGTCTATTTTATTGCCAAATTGGCGAAACAACAGGATCCGGTCCTTTCTCTCGTTTTAGTCGGTATTGCGATTAGCGCCTTATGTGGCTCAGCTATTTCATTAATGAAAATTTTAGCTGATCCTTATACTCAGCTACCTTCCATCACTTTTTGGCTATTAGGAGGGCTATCAACTATCACGGCGCCTGATTTACTCTCTGTTGCACCTTTAATGCTACTCGGGTTTATTCCACTGATTTTATTACGCTGGCGAATGAATATTCTCAGCCTTTCTGATGAAGAAGCGCGCTCCTTAGGCCTTAATGTAGAAATTACCAGACTTATCTTTATTTTATCGGCCACATTAATCACCGCGAGTGCAGTTTCTATTGCGGGTATTATTGGCTGGTTAGGTTTAATTGTTCCGCATATCGCAAGATTGTTAGTTGGTGCTAACTTCGGTTATCAACTGCCTATTTCCTTACTTGTGGGCGCAACAATGTTATTAATAACGGATACACTAGCACGAACTATTGCTAATATTGAGTTGCCTTTAGGCATTTTAACCTCGGCTATTGGTGCGCCTTTCTTTCTGATGTTATTACTCAAAACAAGGCGGGATAGATGATCATCACTGCAGCAAAACAACTCACAATTGGCTATAAAACAACACCCTTGATCCAAAACCTCTCTTTTCATATTAAACAAGGGCAAATTGTCTGTTTATTAGGCGCAAATGGCTGTGGTAAAACCACGTTGATGCGTACCTTACTTGGTTTGTTACCCAGTCTTGCAGGTCATATTATCATTGAAGGCAAAGAAATAAGTAAGTGGTCACCAACTGATTTAGCCAAAGTGATTGCCTATGTTCCTCAAGCAACCCACCTCCCTTTCTCTTTTAAAGTGATTGATATGGTGATTATGGGGCGTGGAGCACATATCTCTTTTTTCTCGATGCCTAGCTCACAAGATAAAGCAATGGCAATGGAAACCTTAGAAATGCTCTCTCTTTCGCATCTTGCTCACCGCACTTTTGATACGTTAAGTGGTGGTGAAAAACAGTTGGTTTTGATTGCACGGGCTTTGGTGCAACAACCTAAATTACTGATTATGGATGAACCCGCTGCCAGCCTTGATTTTGGTAACCAAATCAAGCTAATTAACCAAATTAAGACACTAAAAGCCTTGGGTATAAGTGTGTTTATGTCTACACATCATCCACAACATGCCGCTTTACTGGCAGATGAGGTGATTTTACTCACCCCTCATCGCCACGTTTTACAAGATAAACCTGAGCTTTTACTCACCCCCGAACATTTAGCTCAGCTTTATAATGTGAAACCCACCGATATTCAGGCGCACTTTTACGCCTACCCTGATAATAACAATCCATATAGGCAAGAATATGAACACCATTGAAACCACTGATTTTGCTGAGCTTTATAAAAACCATATGCAACAGGCACAAAGAACCAAAAAAGAGCCTGAACATTGGGATAAACGCGCTGAAAAAATGGCAGAAAACTGTGCTAATCCAAACGATCCCTATTTGATCAAGTTTCGTGAAATGATGGATTTTTCCGATGCTGAAACACTATTGGATGTCGGCTGTGGACCTGGCTCTATTAGTATTCATGTTGCTGACAAGTTTAAAAAAATAATCGGGATAGATTATAGTACCGGCATGCTAACCGTTGCCAAACGTAGAGCCGCACAAGCGGGTATTCATCATGCTGATTTTCTTCATTATTCATGGGAAGATAATTGGGATGCGCTTCCACCTTGTGATATTGCGGTGGCTTCACGCTCCACATTGGTGATGGATTTAAAAGCTGCGCTGTTAAAACTAAATCGCCAAGCTAAATTACGGGTTTATACCACTCACACCGTATCACCCACTTTTGTTGATCAACGTATTCTTCGTTTATTAGGTCGCAATGTTCCCACATTGCCGACCTATATTTACGCAGTCAATATCCTTAACCAAATGGGGATCCACCCTAAAGTAGATTATATCCGTAGCCGTAATTGCCAAAATAATTTTAATAGCCTTGAGCAGTTTATTGACAGTATTAACTTCTCTGTAGGGCCTTTAAACGAAAATGAAATTGCACACTTAACCACTTATTATCATGAAAGTATGAAAAATGATGTGGCCCTTATATCGCCAACGCGTGATTGGGCGATGGTTTCTTGGGATGTCGTTCCTGAAAGCGAGCTAACCTTATGATTTATTATCCCGATGCTTTTCTTGATAATTTATTGCTGGAAGATATTCAATATGGCGATTTGACTTGTCGCGCACTCAATATTAACCATCAATTAGGCACAATAACTTTTACATGTCGTGAAGCCGGCTGCGTCAGTGGAATCACCCTAGGCTGCCGTTTATTAGAAAAATTAGGACTGACTGTCACCGCACATCTACAAGAAGGTGATTTTGCCAAGCAAGGTGATTGTTTAATTAGTGCAGAAGGTCGAGCAGATGCACTACACCAAGGCTGGAAAGTGGTGCAAAACGTGCTGGAATGGAGTTGTGGTGTGAGTGACTATATGGCAAAAATGCTCGAAATCTATCATCGCTACCAACCTAAAGGGCAAATTGCCTGTACACGTAAAAATATCCCTAATACAAAATTACTGGCCACTCAAGCGGTACTTGCGGGTGGTGGTATTATTCATCGCCAAGGCTGTTCTGAAACTATTTTACTCTTTGCTAACCATCGTCATTTTTTATCCGAGCCAGATAATTGGTTACAACAGGTTACACAGTTACGCCAAGCAGCACCTGAAAAATGCATTGTTGTGGAAGCAGATAACTTACAACAAGCAAGAGAAGCGTTAAAAGCGCAGCCAGATATCTTACAACTGGATAAATTTTCTATTGAAGATATTACCTTACTACAACAAGAGGCTCCGCAGATTGCCCCACGCTGTCATCTTTCTGTCGCTGGGGGAATTAATCTAAATACTATTGAAAAATATGCCCAAACAGGGATCGGCTTAATGGTGACATCAGCACCTTATTACGCACCACCTAGTGATATCAAAGTTCGCCTTTACCCTAAAAATTAAATCAAAACACAGATAAAAATATTAGTTTATTGACTGATAAAGATGAGTGCCTACATTAGGTAAGCACTCACTTTGTAACTTTAACTTGCGTCTATCGTTATATAAATAATTATATATTGAGATTAAAATAATGAAACTAACACCTCTATGCTGTTTATTCCTTGTTCTACTGCCTTGCAGTGTAATAGCCCAGACAACTTACCAGCAATCAATCCCTGATGTATTAACCGTTTGGAGCAGTCCCATTGCGGCAAATCCCGATGTATTAACACAACAACAAATGCTCGAACAAAATAAAGTCAATGCGGCACAAGCACTGGCAACATTACCTGGTATTGTGATGCAAAAATCAGGTAATCGTAACGAATATACCCTTAAAGTACGTGGTTTTGATAGTCGCCAAGTTCCGGTGTTCTTTGACGGTATTCCAACCTATGTGCCTTATGATGGCAATCTCGACTTAGCGCGTTTTACCACTAACGATCTCGCCAGTATCGAAGTTAACAAAGGTTATACCTCATTACTGCAAGGCCCTAATCTGATGGGAGGTGCAATTAATATCACCACCGCAACGCCTCGCAAACCATTAGAAGGTCATATTGCTTATTCGCAAGGTTTTGCTCGTGGTGCTGATTATGCTCATAACATGAGTGCTCGTTTAGGAGCACGTACTGAATATGGTTTTATCCAAATTAGTGGCAGTCAACTCCAGCAACGTTTTACCCCCATACCTAATGCAGATGAAAATAATAACGCAGTGGGGACACATGGACGTCGTAGTCATTCAGCAACAGATGATAAACGAGGAATGATCAAAGTGGGTTGGACACCACGCGCTTCTGACGAATATACCCTCACCTATGTAAAACAAGATGGTAATAAAAATAGTCCACCGAATAGTGATCCTAATGCCAAAGGTCGATATAAATATTGGGCATGGCCAGATTATAATAAAGAGAGTTACTACTATAGTGGTGTGACACAACTTACGGATAGCATAAATCTACAAAGTCGTGCTTATCATGATAAGTTTGAAAATACCCTTTATATGTATCCTAAAAAAGGTAATAGGGTCGATTATAGCCATTATGATGATCACAGCACAGGCGCTGCATTACAATTCGGTATCGATATGGAGGAAAGTGATCTGCTCTCTTTTGCGGTACATTGGAAAGATGACGTTCACCGTGCCCAAAAAGAAAAAAACGGTGATTGGGTACGTTTTAAAGATAGAACTTGGTCATTAGCCACAGAATATCAATGGGTAGTGAGTAACGATCTTGATGTCGTTGGCGCCATAAGTTACGACTGGCGCAAAAGTATCGATACAGATAAAAAGGCTGATAACAACAAACAAAATGCCATTAACTGGGAAATCATGGCTAAATATTCATTAGCCAATGACGATAATATACGTTTTACAATCTCTGATCGCAGTCGCTTCCCTACCCAAAAAGAGCGCTATACCACCGAAAAACCCAAAGATGGATCAAGAGGGATTATTAACCCCAATTTAGATCCAGAACGCGCATTATCCTTTGATATGACCTACGAAGGTTATCTCAATGAGAAATGGGGCTACCAAACTAGCCTATATTACAATCGTGTAAGTGATGCCATTATGGCGCATACGCTTTATCGTCACGGTGAAGCGCTATTTCAAAACCAAAACAGTGGGCGTGTTGATTATCTAGGCTTGGATATTGGTACTAAAGGGAAAATGACCGATTGGCTAGAACTTGGCCTAAATTATAGCTATATCCATAGTGATCCAAAGCAAGTTGACCATATTGAAGGTTTACCAAAACATAAAGCCTATATGTGGTTAACCTTTATTCCTGTTGAACAAGTGCGCTTTACTATTATGGAAGAAGCACAAAGTTGGACTTATAACCGTATAGATGAGAATAATAAACTGGCTGGCTATACAAAAACCGATCTACGGTTAGATTATGATGTTGGATATGGTATTTCAGTTAATGCTTCCATTAATAATCTTTTTGATAAATCTTATCAATATACACAAGGTTATATAGAAGATGGCCGTAATTATTGGTTAGGCGCTGAATATAAATTCTAATCAGTTCAGTCAATTATAAGTAAAAGCGCTATTAAAAAATAATAGCGCTTATTTTTCAATATTCATAAATCCATATTTTATGCAAAAAATAATCTATTAATAAAATATCAGAAACGTAAAAATCCTTTTGCCATTTCTAATAAAGTGTTCATTGTACTACTGACAATCTTAACAAAATTATCATAATTACTATTTGCTGTACTGTATTTTTTGGAAAGTTCATCTAAATTAGTGTTAATTTTCTTATCTAATGCGTCGATGGTTTTTCTGAATAACTCAAATTCTGTTTGATTAATATCATCCGTGTTAGATACCTTCTTAGATAGATCATTTAGCAATTTTTCTAGGTCAGTACAATCAATTCTACCTCGACAATCAATGTCAACATCAGGCTCCCCCCCACGCCTTTGTATTGATACACTTATTCCATTTATACCTTTTAATAGTTTTTCTAACGCATCTGCAGCATTATTTACCTGTTGTAGATCGCTATAATGAACTTCTTGGCCATCAATGGTGCGTAAATATGTCCCATCCTTTTGATGTTGAAAAAACAAACGAGATTTAAAAACAAAAGGATCGTCGACAGTACCTGTTGGATTTTTATATTTATCTCTAATGTTAGATAAGTCATTAAAAAAAGATTTAAAATCAAAATTCACCGTACCTTCTTTACTTCCTGCTTTCTGATATTTATTTAAATTAGATATGGTTTGCCTTAGTTCATTGACAAAATTCATGTAGTTAGAAAAGATATCCTTTAATACATCTAGATAATCCGCTTTGCCTGAAACAATAGATTGTTTAACATTATTAAAAAGATCACTTAACGAATCAGTCTCATAACTATTATCTTTTTTTCTAAGATCATTTAGATCATTAGAAAATTGATTTAAAAAATCATTTTTATCATTAATGGTTTTATTATAATCATCATCTAAATAATAATATTTATCTGTATCAGGTAACTTCTCTATAAATTTATTCTTTCTATTATTATCATAATTCATATCTTGATATTCCCGATTAGGTTCCCAAGATAAAAAATCCTCATCTTCTAGCAGGTTTTCGAAATAATTATCAGTATTTACTCTAGTATTTAAATGAGGTAAATCGTTAATCCCCTCAGTATAAACTGAAATATCATTAGACATAATCTTAACCTTTTATATTAAATAAAAGTTTATAAAAAAAATATGATTTTATCTTTTAAATTAAGCTCTTACATTTGAAGAAATCGTAGAAGCTGCATCCTGCTGAGCATGAATTATCGCTTCTATTGCTTGTAATAATGCTCTTATGACTTCAGTCACTTCTCGCTGTATCTCATTGTTATTATTAATCACATTATTATTAATACTTCCTCTCGCATCCAATACTTTTTGTTCACCTTCAATTGTGCTACTTTCAGATTGTATAGTTTGGTCTGCAACCCTTGCTAATGGCTCTGCCAAAGATGAAATAGTATTTCCCATCACTATGGTTGGATTGGAATGCCCAATAAGCTCTTTCCCCATCCCTTTAATAGAAAAAGTGGCTCCCATACCATGTATAGCCATAGAAATACCAGCACTAGTAATTGCAGAACCAATCATAATATTGGCTTTTTTATTAAGATTATCTTTTACTTTATCGGCTATATCCAATTCAATGTTCATTAGCATCACACCCATTTCTCTGGATGCTTCAAATTTTTTTATCATTGTTTCTAAATATTTAACAATGAGATCTATTAATTTTATCATATCGTCTGAAACAAAATTAAAAATCCCCGTTTTTTCTATTTTAGCATGATCGTAAATATCATTATCATTATCTACTTCTAATGAATCTAATATCTGTTTAAGATCTGGTTTGGTTATATGTTCTGGTTCAGATAAAACAGGCTTTAGATTAATTCTTTCTATTCCTGTTAATTTACTTAAGCTAGGTTCTACCTCTTTATATAACTTATTTCTATCAATAATACCTTCACCTTCATCAGAATTATTGATTGTAGTTTGATAGTGATTAGATACATTATCACTATTAATCTTCATACTCATATTTATACCTCACTAATTTTTTATTTAAATAGATATATTTCTTATCATGTCTGATTTTAATTTATTACTTACTGAAGATTTATCGCTGAGGTTTTTTAAAATATCTGTTATAGAATCAATATTCTCATGATAAGTTTCCATTATCTTATCCATTAATTTTTGAATAATATCTAAAACTGCAGTTAATTTTTTACTACCGGCAATAGACTGGATTATTTTTGACGCGATAACAGAACCATAAATATTAACAGTATTTGTTGCTGCTGAATTGGTTAACTTAGAAGCAACCACCGTTCTATTCAACATAATACTTGCTTTTTTAGAAATCTCTTTAGCTAACTGCTTATCAATTTTTTCCAGTGCTTCTTCAAGCGCTTTAATAATGATATCTTTGATCATTTTCCCCAATACCGCTTCAAGTCCATCATTGAGCACTTTTTTTAGTATTTGTCTAATTTGCTGATTCGATATTTTATTAACCGCATCTGAAATACCTTTCATAGCAGGCCCAATAACAAAACTCAATGCCGTAGCGGCAACAAATAAAACGACTGTGACCAGTATTTTAGTTGCCATTTTCAATTTGTCTTGTATTGAATTTTTCATCTCTTCGATGATTTTTTTATCTAGCCCTAATTCTTTGAGTCCATCCAAAGAACTATTAACTAAACTCACTAAGAAATCACTAACCTTATCGATAGCTTCCATAACCGCATCTGATATGGGTTGCATAATCTCATCCATAAACGATTTATTATGAATAGATTGATACACCTCATCAGCAATAGTTAACCCAGTATCAGCAACAAATAAGGTTGTTGCGACTCCTACTAATACCATTGAAGAGCCAGCGGTAAAAATAGAAGAAACACCTGCAACAAGCGTTAATAATCCGCCTAATATTTTTAAACCAATACCAGCCCAAAACTGAATTTCTTCTTGTTTTTTGATTAATGATTTTTGCTCTTCAACTTTATCTTTAAGTGATTTTTCAGTCACCTCTTGCATTTCATTAAAAAGTTTCTGTTCACTTTCCGAACGATGTAACATGACCTTTAACGTCAACTCACGTGTCTTAGATAACAGAAATGTCAGTAATGACATGCCGGATAAAGAGTTAGATGCAATTTCAAGCTCCAAGGAACTTTGTGAAATAGTCAGTTCTTTAAATAGACCTCTTATTTCTGCTAATTGTTTTTTTATTGATTCACTTTCTTTTTTGTTGATCAATGCCTTTAATTCATCAGAATGTGAAGTAATTTTATTGATTTTATCTTCATTTAAAGAAATATTTGGTAGGTAATTAAAAGAATCATCAAAAAAACCATCCAATTTTTTAGATAAATTATCTAGTTCATCTAATGAAAGCTTAGAAAAATCACTAGGAAAGTTTAAGAAAGGGAAAACATCTTCAAGGGCTTTTTCCATATCCGCTTTAGAGTGAATATTTCCTAATAATAACTGTTGAATTAATGAATCAGGAATATTGCAATTATTTAAAAAACTTTTAACTTCAGACTCTTTTTTGAAATTCTTTTCTTTTATTTGGCTATAAACTTCCATCCAGTAATCAACAAAAGCACCTTTGGTTTTATCAAGCTCATTGAAGCCAGATTTAAAAAGTTCTTTTAAATCATCTATGCCATTAGATAGCTTTTGTAATTTATCTCTGTAATAATCAAATTTCTCTGGATCTTTAATTTTATTCAAAATATCTTCATGTATAACATGCTGGTAAGATAATTGTAAAAATAAAAAATCATAATCTTTGTTGGATTTTTTATTTTCTAAATGATCGGGACCGGAAGTAGGTAATGATGAATTTTGTTGTGCAGATACGTCAAGATGATCATCTTTTTTTTTATTATTCTTCGGTTCTTCTTCTGCTAAGGAAGGCTTAGTATTGTCTTCATCATTTTCTAGTGAAAATGTCGTCATTTTATATTGTGGATCATCTTGAATATTAATTCTTTTCTCATTCCTCTCCTGTTCATGAGGAGCTCTAAGAAGTGGTATATCAAACTTACTTTGATTCTCCTTCTGTTGTTGAGTAGTCACATAATTACTTATATTATTAATTGCATTTGCTTGCTTAGTAGTATTTTTAATAACATTTTTTACTTCTTCAGAAACAAAAGGCGAAGCTAATCTACTATGTTCATTACTTTGATTAATCTTATTCATACTATTATTCCTTTTCTTCCTTTTCTTCCTCTTTATTAAGGACAACAAGAGGAATATCTTTTAATAGCTCTAAATAGCTATTAGCCTTCTCTTTTATCGTTTGATCATTAATATTTTGAGCCACCTGATGAAAACAATATTTAGCTTTTTCTTTTTCACCAATTGATAAATTACATTGTCCAGCATAAAAAACAGGTCGATAATCATTTTTAGCATTTAGATAAGCTAAAGCATAAAGATCGATAGCTGCTTGATATTGCTTTTTTAATTGATTAACTGCAGCAAGTCCCATAATGTAATCAACATTATAAAAATCATAGAGACATAAAAACTTAAAAATCGCCTCAGCTTCATCTAACTTCCCTTTCTGATAAAAATCATACGCAAATGAATAAATCCCTTCCATAAATCCATCTGGAATTTCACTTTCATCTTTGATAGATGCGCCATTTTGTACAATAGAAACAATGTAGTTTGCGAGCTGATCTAATTCTTTTTCTGACATTTTTTCATATGCTGACATTATGATAATCCTTTCATCTATGATGAATAATTAATAATAATATTCTAACTTAATTATTAATTACCCACTTTAATAAAACACACGTCTATATTCATAATTATAAATATTTCGACTAAATTTATTAATTATTGATATAGTCCATTTCTTCTCGAGATAACCCTTCAATTTCTACTCTTTTTAGCCAAATAAGAACATCCATAACATCTAATAAATCTTGATCTATTATCACTTCAAATAAATGATATTTATGATGTAACTTCCTTGCTAATTCAGGATAACGAATAACGGGCGTGCCAACTTTTTTGGCATAAGCCTTTACTGCTAATGCTTTAGCATTAGTACAACTCAATGAAACTATTGGCATTATGCCATTATCAGGATCGAAGTAGATACCTACCGCGACATGTGTGGGATTGACAATAACAGCTGATGAGTCGCGGATCACACGTTTCATTGGCTCATCGAGTAATTCTTGATGAAGTTGTCTACGTACCGATTTTATTTCTGGATTTCCTTCCATATTTTTATGTTCTTGCTTAACTTCATGTTTTTCCATCATCATATCTTTTATGAATAAAAAGAAATCAGCAATAATATTTAAAATAAGAATAGGTATCGATAAAATAAAAAATATAAATATAAAACTAACAACTAATGAGCACCATTTATCAATCACCCCCTCTAAATCAGCGCGATATAGTATAACGACTTCCCCCATATGTAAAATCATGAAAACATAACAAGTTATTAAAAATATAATAATAAATAATAGTGTTTTTAAAAAATCTTTTATTGTTCTTATGCTAAATATTTTTTTAAATCCAGAAATGGGGTTAATATGATTAAAATCAATTTTAATTGCTTCAGTGGCAAGTTTAAAATGGGAGCTAAATAGAGAAGGGATTGCGCCAGATAAAAAAGTCACAATAATGATCGGTAGTACAATATCAAAGAATAATTTTGATATAACTTCAACATAACTCTTTAAAGAAATACCTGTTGGATGCAGTAAAAGTGATTGATAAAATTGATTAAATTCATCCAACTTCACTTGATTAAATAAATATATAACACCAATGAAATAGACTAAACCAGAAACCAGTTCTTTACTTTTAAACGATTGTCCTTTTTTTGCTGAATCATCAAGCTTTTTCTGTGTTGGCTTTTCTGTTTTCTCAGCCATGATAAATACTCATAAAAATAGAATAAAAGTATCTACTGTTAAAAAAATGATATAATTCATTCGTCATTGCTGAGGTAAAAAAGAGCAGTAATACTAAAAAAGCGATAATACCTTTGATACAAAGAGAGAGAGAAAATGCATTTAGTTGAGGACAAAATAATGAATAAACCCCTAATGCAACTTCACTTAAAAACATAATAATTAATACAGGAGAAACCAAAATAATTGCCACTTTAACCATATCATTTAGCCAATGACCGATAAAATCGTAACCGATATTTTTATTAACATACCCAATAGGAAAAACATCGTAACTCTCTTTTATGGTACTCATTAAAACAACGAGCCCACCTGTAGCTAAAAAATAGGCCATACAAAACAATCCGGTTAATGACGCAAATTCTGACGATTCAATACCTGTAGTAGGATTAATTGTATCTCCTATGCTTGCTCCTCTTTGATTATCAACGAATTCTCCAAACGCAGAAGCTATCCAAAATGGCGTGGCAAGTAGCAAGCCGATAACTAGACCTATAATTAACTCACTAATTAGAACAATAGCCCAAGTCTCTCTTAAAACCCCTGTTATCGTGATGCTAGGTTTTATTCCTAATGCTATATAAAAAATAATAATATATTTTAATAATTGACTATTGAGAACTCGACTATTGAGGAATGGAATAAACATAAAAATAGGAAATAATCTAGCAATGAGCAAAAAAATATCGATTAAATAAGATTGTATATATTGCAACAGTACTAGCATGATCGTTACCCAGCTAACCCAATCGTCAACATCTCTTTAGCATAAATTAGTAACTTATCTCCCATCCATCCCATCATCATAAGTAAACAAACAAAAACCCCCACAAGCTTGACACCAAAAGGTAAAGTTTGCTCTTGTATCTGTGTGATCGTTTGCAATAGCCCAATAAGCAATCCAATAAAGGTCGCGATAGCAATAGGCGCAGCTGAAAGCAATATAATCAAATAAATAGCTTTATTAGCCGCATAAACCATATCCACTAGTTCACCGCCATCAAATCAAGATATTGATTAATGAGTCCCTTAGATAACAGTCCCCAACCATCCATAGCGATAAATAAAATAAGTTTTAAAGGTACAGATAATGTAATAGGGCTCATCATCATCATACCTAATGCTAATAAAATGCATGAGACAACTAAGTCAATAACAATAAAAGGCAAATAAAGATAGAAACCTATAATAAAAGCAGATTTTATCTCACTAAGTGCATATGCCGGTAATAATGATAAGAGTGAATTTTCTATATTTTCTTTATCACCATCATTATTTGGTCTATTCTCTTGCGCTTGTTCAAAAAAAGCTAATAAATCAGGATCTGAGTAATGATAAAGGTATTTTTTATAATCGCCTAACGCCTCATTTGAAAATGACTCGATCGCATCTGGAGATGACATATCCACTTTATTTTCAATAACATAGTAACAAATATTTTTAGTAATTGGTGTCATAACAAAAAGCGCCATCATTAAAGCGATAGCATTAAGTACCATATTAGAAGGAACTTGCTGCACACCTAATGCATTACGAGTCATGACTAAAACGATAGAAAACTTTAAATAACAAGTTCCTGCAGCAATAATAAAAGGAGCCAATGTGGCAAGAGCTAGGATCAAGATTAATTGTGTTGAGCTTTCCATATGTTATTCGCATTTTATAGATAATTTATTAATTTCTACCGCTAACATATCTTTAATTTTGATTAATTCTCCTTGGGCAATAGCTTTACCATTTGCTAAAATATTGATATGACGAATGGCATTATCAGGTAAAATAAATTTCTTCCCTGGTGTTAATTCTTCAAGTTGATCAATTGATAATGTTTTATTGGCTAAAAGAAAAGATATTGTAATCGGAATAGCGCCAATTGAATTTAAATCAAGTGATTGAGCTAAATCAATGCTGTCTTCTATTATGGCATCGTTTTGCTCATCCTCTTCATTTTCTTCACTATTTTCAACAATAGCATCTAATGTCACACAATTACCCTCATCCCATGAAAAATAAAAATATTTTTTATCACCAACATTAAAAGAAAAATGGATATCATCTATTAATAAAACATCCCCTGGTAATATTGTTTTTAATAATGAAAGTGATATTTTACTGTAACCTAAAATAAAACTTGTTATAAAACCTATTTTATTTTTTGGAAATACTGTCAATTCATATTTCCATTTAATATCGCAAATAAAAACATGACCTAATGTGGTATGTACACAAGGATAGCAAGATCCTTTTTCAGCACCTAAACAGATATTATCAACACATGATGACATTGGCTCTTTAGAAAAAGGAAATAATAATGTTGATAAAGATTGTGAAAAAAGAGCAATTAAATAGTTTTCAGGTACTAATTCCCAATCAATTTTTTTTTCAGGATATAAGTTATCCATGACTTGACTAACTGAAATTAACGCCGTTAAGGTTCCTAATTTATTCTCACATCTCAATACAAAATATAGCTGTTTTTCTGTTATTTTTTTTGTACCAAAGATAGAAGATAATATTACCATGTCATTAATTTTATTTGTTTCTTTATGGTTATTATCTACCTCTACGTTAATACTCATTCATTTTCATCCTCTCTTCCATAAATAGCATTAATAGAGTTGATATACCACGATTTATTTTTATGGCTATTAGTTAGATCTATGGATAATCCCCCATTATATTGCTTCAAATTCTCTAATGCTGTTTGATAAACGCGTCCTGAGGAGGCAATTAACTGAACTTGTTTATCAATAAAATGAATTTTAGCCTGATGATAACGACTCTTCCATTTTGTAAATGTATAAGTAATGCTTGGTGGTAGAGTCAACATAGATATTTTTTTATCTATTACTTGCCAAGCAGGTAGCTGTGAAACCATTTTGGCTACTTTTGGTAATGCAATTACCGTTTTTATTGGTGTAACTTGCGAAGAAAAAGGAACAACTTTATTAGTTTCAGTGATATTTTCTTGATAAATTTCCGGTTCTTCTTTTGTATCAACTTTTGATACGTTATTTAGCGGCATTGCCATACTAGACTCAATATTTTTGTATGCACTGTTATTCTCTTTCTGATGAATTTGAGCCTGTTTTTCCTGCTTAGTTGCACTGCTAACTAAATCAACATTATCATTATTAATGGGTTCTTTTTTAATTATTTTTTCTACTAACTTAATATACCGTTGTTGATTTATTTTTTTATCTACGAAAATAGGAAATACTGAACTCTTTTTTGCCGATAAGAATTCATTAACCATCGTTTTAACATTGTTTTTTCTTATTATGTCTTTAATGACAGTTTTTTCTTCTATTCCTACATGGGGTTGTAGTTTGTATTTATCTATCTTAGATGTTTTTTTATTTATTCTCTGATCAGTGAGCTGTGCTTTTTTTTCTTCTCTTCCTATATATAAAGAGTTAAATCCTTTTTTTATATTTATATCTAAAGATATTTTTTTAGTTTTAGAACCACCAGATGATAATAAATACCGATGACTTAATAGCAAACCTTCATAATTTTCTGGCATTTTATCTTCCTGAAGATCTTGCTCATCGTTATGACTGGCAATATTGTCTTTTAAACTCGCTATTTTTTTAAGTATATCTAATTTCTCTGCTAATTTTTTTATACTTTCAGGTGTAAGCTGACATTTATTCAAATACCTATTTACGCTATAAGACTCAGTTGGAATATCACTTTCCGTTTTTTCACTAGATAGCGTCATCTTATTTGAGTTAGATATTCCCTGAACCATATAATGCTATCTCCTGTATTTCATTCTGCTCTAACCTTTCAATATATAGCTCTTTCTCTAATGCTTTTCTTTCAAAATAAAGTGTCATTTTATTTTGTTTTTTGACGGCCTTTTGTCGTTGTTTTTTTAGCGCCTCACTCTGTTTTTCTAAATCATTCAGTTTATCCTTTATTTCTTCAACTTGAGCGACATAAAAATTTATTGAATGTAAAACAATAGCTTGCTTCCTTCTTTGTTGATGAAACGAATGAATTGAATAAATACCGGCTTTTTCATAAGCGGGTACTTCACTCTTTAAAGCACTAATTAATTGCTCTTGCTCTTTTTTCTTCTGTTCAGCTTCTGTAATAAGTTTTTTATATTTTAATTGTTCTTTTTCTATTTTTTTTTGCCGTTGGGCAATGGCACTAATCAATGCTTGATGCTTAAGCGGTAATCTCATACATTTGTTCTAATGTTTGTTGAAAATCGGCTTTTTCTTTAAAGGATTGAGTAAGAAAGCTTTCTATCTTGGCTTGTTTTCTTACCGCGATATCATTTAATTCGTTATCTCCTTCATGATATTCTCCTAACTCTTGCAATAACTTAACATCTTGTAATCGCATCAATATTTGTCTTATTTTTAAAGCAGATTTTTGTTGTTTACTATCAGTGACTTGTTGAAAAACCCGACTCACACTACCTAATACATCAATAGCAGGATAGTGCCCTGATGCTGCTATTTTTCGAGATAAATAAATATGTCCATCTAAAATAGAACGAATTTCTTCACCGATCGCATCTGGCTCATCATCACTCTCTAATAAAACAGTATAAAATGCCGTAATGGAGCCTGTTTTTGTTACCCCTGGACGCTCTAAAATAGCGGGAAGTTTATCAAATACAGATGCTGGATATCCTTTACGTACGGGCAACTCACCCGCTGTTAATGCGATATCCCTTAACGCTCGACAATAACGAGTCATAGAATCAATAAATAAAACGGCATTTTTTCCTTGTTGACGAAAATATTCGGCAACCGTTGTTGCCACTAAAGCCGCATTACACCTTTCTACCGCTGATTGTTCTGAAGTTGAGCAAATTAAAACCGTATTTTCACATCGCTTATGTTGCTTTAATTCTTCAATAAACTCTGTAACTTCTCTTCCTCGTTCACCAATCAAGCCAATAACAAAAACATCGGCCTGTGCAAAACGGATAATCATATTCATTAACATCGTTTTACCCGTTCCTGCACTAGCAAAAATCCCCATTCGTTGCCCCAATCCACAACTTAATAATCCATCAATAGCACGTATACCTGACTTAAATAGTGTTGTAATAGGCAGCCTATCACTAAACAAAGGTGGCCGACCTTCGATAGGACATAAGGTATTAAAGGTCTTCTCTGCTATTTCTGTATTAAATCGTAATAAGCAATTTCCTTTACTATCAATCATGCTGCCTAATATATGTGGGCCTAGGGCAACTGAAAATGTTTTTCCTGTTGGCTCAACTATAATTTGTAAAGAGTAACCTTGAGCGCTTCCCATCATACTTAATATTGCTATGTTATTATGAAACCCAATAACAATAGCTTCACCGAGAATATTTTCACTGAAAATATTCTCTTTTAGTTGGCAGACCTCCCCAATAAAAACATCACGTAACATCACTTCTAAAATTTTTCCTTGTATTCGTAAAGGATGCGCTGCGTTATGAAACATTAGAAATCGGGCGTTCATTATTTAGCCAATAAACCGTTGATGTATACTATTCATAATTTGAAAATAGTCATCAATGGCTCTTGCCATGCTTTCTCCATTTTGCAATGCAATTGGCATAAATGATGCTCTTAATTCTAAAGAGTCCTCAATTCTCACCAAGGCCGGTTGTCCAGGGTAAAAACTTTCTGTTTGATTATTGATGCTATCTAATAATAATTCGGCACTAATTTGTGTAAGTAATTTTTCATCATAATCACAAAGCACCGACCAAATCATAGGAACCTCGTCAACAACCAATAAATTAATATCTGGCATATCACCTAAACTAATGGTAATGGTTGAATGGTTATCGATTGATTTCCCCCCTGAAAATAAATCATTCCGACCAATAACATTCATTGCATCCATAAGTAAGCTAGCAAGATCAAAAGACATAATCACTCCTAAATAGATTGTAATACATTAATTTCAATATCAGATGTTATCTCATCATAAGATAATACCGGTATTTGAGGATATTGAGTTTCTATTAGTTTTTTTACAAAACGCCTTATATCTATTGATGTTAAAAATATATAATCCTGAATATATTTAATATCATCAATAACCATAGATATTTTTTCTATTATCATATCTAATTCAGCAGGTTCTAAATTCAATAATGTGCCAGAAGAACTTTGTCTTATTCCACTACGAATTATCTCTTCCATATCGTTAGATAAGATAATTGCATTAAACTTCCCATCGGTTGAAAAAAAATAACTAATATAACGAGCAAGAAGCGTTCTAATGTGTTCAGTAAGTAGCACGGGATCTTTTTCTTTGCTCCCCCATTGAACTAAGCCCCCTATAATAGTCTTTATGTTTCTAATAGGAATTTTTTCTTGTACTAATCGTTGCAAAACATCATTTATCCTCTGAATAGAAACTTGCCTATAACACTCTTTTAAAAGCTCAGGGGCACTCTTTTCTAATTTATCAAGGATATCTTTTGTTTCTTGAATACCAAGAAACTCTGTAATATTTAATGTGATCAGATCAGAGAATTTTCTATAAAAGTAACTTTCTGAACGTTCCGCTTTGTAACCTAATGGAGCTAATTTAGATTCATCATCACGCTCAATCCAATAATGGGTTTTATTATCATCTTCAATACTTATTAAGTTAAAGCCTAAAGAGAGCAATTCATCATTAGGATTTTCTATATGAAAAAGAGGAAAAGGACAATTAAGTTCTTTTGCTTTAACTTCGTTAATTAAAATAATAATTTTATCGTCATCTATTTTATCTGAATAGTGAATCACAATATCTGGTAATAATATACCATATTGTAAAATAAATTCTTTTTGTAACCATTTTTCAAAAACTATTTTTGTTAAATATGGTTTTTTCTTAGTAGAAAGAGTGATGATTAATGGCAAAGTTTCAGCTTGTGATAAGGTAATATTTTCTGTTAATAAACTATTATCTACTTCTTCCCCATGTTTACCAGAAAATAAATTTGACATAAGTCCTTTTTTACTGTCGGCATTAGTAGCATTATGATTATCTTTTTCATCTTCTGTTTTATATTCTTTTTTACTACTCTTCCATTTTATTTTAAAAAGTAAACGCCAAGCATTACAGATAAAATAAGAAAAACAGGTGTGGGAAATCCTGGTAAAAAACCGATACCAAAAGCCAAAATAGCTGTAACAAGCAAAGCAAAATCTTGTGCCAATAGCTCATTCATAATGCTATAGCCCAAATTATTATTTTCACCACCGACACGTGTTACAATAAATCCGGCACTAATAGAGATAAGTAAAGCAGGAATTTGTGCAACTAATCCATCCCCTATCGTTAAAAGTGTATATGTATGTAATGCCTCTGTAATAGATAACCCCATTTGAGCCATACCTACCGATATGCCACCAATTAAGTTCACGAAGATAATGACAATGCCGGCTATCGCATCCCCTTTTATAAATTTCATGGCACCATCGAATGAACCATATAATTGACTCTCTTGTCCTAACTCTTTCCTTCTGATCTGAACTTCTTCATTCGTAATGATCCCTGATTTTAAATCAGCATCAATACTCATTTGTTTTCCAGGCATACCATCCAAAGAAAAACGAGCCGCGACCTCCGCTACTCGTTCAGATCCTTTAGTAATCACGAGAAATTGCACTATGGTCACAATGGAAAAGACAACAAAACCTACAACAAGATTTTCACCAATGACAAACTCACCAAATGAGGTAATGATCTCTCCTGCATCGGCATCTAATAATATAAGACGGCTAGTGCTTATTGATAAAGCAAGCCGGAAAAGAGTTGTTATAAGCAATAATGCAGGAAATGTCATAAAGTTCAGTATACGTTTAATATAAAATGAACTCATAAAGATAAGAATTGCAATAGTAATATTTAAACCTATAAGAAAGTCGACCAAATAAGTTGGCAAAGGTATAATTAACATCATTATAACCAGTATCATCACTGATAGTACGATAAGTTCTGGTTTGTTTTTTATTGCTAATAGAAACTTATAAATCATAAACTTTGCCAATAATTAATTGTTTTTTATTTTCTTAATTGATATTGCTCTTGCTTAATATAATTATCTATAATTTTTTGTATCATTATTTGGCATTCATTTCTAAAATCATCAGATAAGTATAATAATTCAGGATATTTATTGAACATTGTCTTTAACTGTTGTAGCAACCTCATTTTTATTTTAATAAAATAACCTTTCCATTGATTATCCATAAGTGATATTAAATATTTTTCCATTTGTTCTGGAGATATCATTCCATTAATAGTTAGTTGATAAAAATCATCTTCTTTTATAAAACTCTTTAAATCTTCTTTAACTAAATTTTCTATATTCATTTCTATAAAGCTATATAATAATCGTAATTTATTTACCTTTTCCAAAAGATAACCAAACTCTGAACTTTGGGAGCAACTTGGCATTAACGATTTCATATCACAAATCAAGCTCTGTGTTAGAAAATTCAAAATAATTGAACATTTTTTTATATCATATTTTTCTATCCACATTTTGAAAAAATAAATAGGTTCAATATCCAGAATAATGTAACTACGGTAAAGGTCTCTTAATACTGATGCATCTAAACAAAGTAATTTAGCAAAGGCTTTAGCTTGGAGAGCAATATTAATGCCTGCCTTAATTTGCTTACCCTCCTCACCTGCAAGTAACCTATTGATCTCATTTTCAATACCTGCATCTAATTGTGCACCTAATTTTTTTTTCCTAAGTAATTCTCGTAAAACCATAACGAGATCACTAGGATCAGGGAACATTTTACGTAAATATTGCAATAATTCCTGTAAACTTCTCCCCGATTTTCTAAATTGAAGCATCACCTTATCAAGTTTCTCATCAGCACCATCTTCTGCAATATATAAAGCTTCTTGCCCTTTATTGGCTTTTTTGTCTAATAATTTTCCTAATCGCTGAGAAAAAAGAGTTGCCACCATAGACATATCATCAGATATTTCTATTAATTGATTTTGATAATTTTCACTTTCGTTTATTTGTGGTTGCTTATATTCTATGTCTTGCTGACTTTCTTTACTAATACTGTTGCTGGCACCATTTGTCGAAGTTGCAGTATTAATTGGTCCGATCATAATATCACCTCATAAATGCCTGAATTTGTTTTAGCGCTTGAGATGTTTTTTTATCCATCGGTAAAAATGGGTGTTCAGTTAAAGAGTCCAATCCGTGCGTATCAGTTTTATCTAATAAACGCGGTTGTAACATAAAAATACGCACCATTTTTTTATTATTATCTGACTGATAGCTAAATGCTCGGCCAACTAAAGGTATAGCACTTAAAAAAGGAATTTTGTTTTCTGCTTTTATGTTATCTTCTCGTGTATATCCACCAATTAATAAACTACCGCCTTCAGAAACTCGGGCCACGGTGCTGATATTTGTGCGATTAATAACAGGTAATTTTTCAATCCCTTCTTCTCTATCTTCATCATCACTTTTTTTCTCGGCGCCATCTTCAAGATTGATAATCATCTCAATCTCTTGGTTAGTATTACTAATACGAGGCAATACACTGATCATAGTGCCGAATGTTGTAGATTCTAATGAAGCAACTCGCTCACCTTTAATTTGTGTATAAAAGGTGGTGTTATTATCAAATATGGCGGGGGTATTTTCTTGAGTTAACAAAATAGGACGAGAAACCATTTTAGCTTCCCCTTCCTCACTGAGTGCTTTGATTTTACTTAAAAAACTAAAACCAGATACAGCACTTAAACTAGCGGTATTAAAGAAAAATGTATTTTTACCCGAGCCATAACTCCCCTGCCAATTCACCCCCAAACTATCGGCTTTACTTTTAGAAATATCAATTATCCATAATGACAATTCAACTTGTCTTTTCGGTTTATCTAATTGTGAAATAAGTGAGCTAACTAAAGCTAAACCTTCTCGACTCGTTTTAACCAACAGGCTATTTGATCCAGGTAAAGGAACGAGTTCAACATTATATTTGCCCATTTGAGTGATAATCGGTGAATGAGTATCTTGTATATCGTTGGTAATTTTATCATCCTGATATTTATCATTATCTTCGATAATCTCACGCGCTCTTCTGACTGTTTTTTCTTTCTCTCCCGATGGCATAAATAGCTGTTGCAAAACCGTTGTTATACCTGGTAAAACCACTTTTTCATCACGTAATATATAGGTTCTATCTTGTACAAAAGTGTTTTTTAATGGAAATATCTGCACAAACTCATCGCCATAACGAGAGCTTCCGGTTGGAACTTGATTATTGATATTTTCATTAATTTGTTCTTGTACATCATTATCCAAAAGCTCAGCAGCAGCCTTAACTAAGCTAATATAAATAGGAGGACCTGAGAGATAAAAAGTACGCTGATCGTGACCTGCACGTAATGGGTAGCGGAGATCATATAATCCAACATCTTGTAGATACTCTTTCAGTTTACTCAAGCTGATATTTTTCACTTGAAATAGCTGTTGCTGTATCTCATTATCGCGATAAATATAAATAGATTCTCCGTCATTAAAATAAAGTAATGACAAACGCTTTACCATTAATTCAAAGGCGTCTTCAGGTGAAGAAATATCAAATTTTCCACTGATCCGCTCTTTTTTTACTGCGCTGCTTAGAATAAAAGGTTTATTTAATTTATCTGATAGCACTAGGAAAAACTGTTCAATATGTGTATTTACCGCAACAAAAACATCAGGTTTTTTAACCTGATGTGTATAAATAACCTTTCCTTCTGCCGCTTGAGTTGGCAAAAAGAAGCTATAAAAAATGATAATTCCAATGATACAGTAAATTTTATTTTTTATGTTCATAAAGATATTGGCCAATTCGCCGAAATTCAGTTGGTGTAATACCAAATAATGTCTTAATTTCATTAGAAAAATGAGATGCTGAACTAAAACCATTATCGACTGCAATCTGAGTCAATGATTCATCTGTTGATAGCGTTGTCAAAATAGAAGATGCCGCACGCCATGAACGTAATTGACTTTTACCACAATTACCTAAATAACGTTTACACAGCCGTCTAAAATGTGTCCCAGATACACCATATCGTTCACCTATTTGTGCAATATTGCTTTTTTTCTCATCCAAATAACTAATCAGATGTAATATAAGCCAGTAACTTTCACTGTGTCTTATTGTCACAAAAAGAGGTTCTAATTGGCTTTCATCTTTCAGTGCCTCATTAATAATCAGATGTTCTAATGTTCCACTCCCCTCTTTTATATAAAAAATTTGTTGATTAATATCAAAATTAGTGCCAACTGCTGTCATTTTTGAAAAATCTCTAGCATAATCAATAAATGCCAATAATCTGGCACAAATAAAAAATGATCTCTTTTCAATACGCCATGACTGATTTTCTGATTGAAAAATAACATTTTCATTTTTTGAATTATAAATAAAAGCCTTTCCCTTTATAATTTTAGTCGTTTTATCATCGTATATTCTTATTGGATATTCATCATTTAAAGGAATGCACATGAATAATAAATTCCCTGATAAAATATTTTTATCGCCACTTATTTTTATATCATTTATTAACATGGTAAATACCTCAGCCTATACTTATAATCTATTAAGGGTTCAAAAAAACAAACTATTTTTCAAAATGTTATTATAGCCATAATTTATAGAACACTATAATAATATAGCCTAGAATTAACTTTAAAAATAAATAACAATTCTCATTGATTATTATTAAAAAAACAACAGTAATATATCAACATTTATTTTCAAATAAAACACCTATGTTTTTTTAAAGAATTTTATTATTTATATGACTAAAATATATTTATAACATGAATTAATTAACATTTATTATTGGGTTAACTCTATGCTGTATTATATTTATGTTCTCAGTGGTCCTTTAAAAGGGATAATAACGCCTTTGCTACCTAATCAATACTCATTAATTCTACATAGTAAAGAACATATTGAAAATAAAATAGAAAATGAGAAATTAACACTTTACATTCCTTGCAACAAGAAAGAACATGAAAAGATAATTACGATTATGCTTGATGAGCATAATACAAAAAATAATAAATATAAAATAGAAGATGGTTTAATTTCTAAAGAAATTAGCAAAGAACTACCATTAGAACTCGATAAGCCTATATATATCAATAATTTTCCTATTTTCTTAATTAGTCATAAAGATGATTTGTCTATAACATCTTTTGATTTAAATTCAAAAAAATGGACAATTAATAGAAAAATCATTGTATCATTTATATTTGTTATTGCATTTTTTATAGTATCATTTACTTTTATGGATGTATCAAAACTATTAGAAAATAAACCAAAGGAATTGGCTTTTAAAAGTTCATATTCAAATGAATTCAAAGGAGAAAATGGTTATTTATGTATTTACACTGAACCTTACTCTTCTAAAAATTTAATAAAAGATAGTGATTCAAAAACAAAAATTTCATTTTTGAACAAAGAAAAAATTATCAAATTAGCAACTAATAATAAAATTCACGTTACTTTAAAAGACAACACTAAACCTA